>ERZ773248.265-NODE-265-length-75331-cov-14.418965_pt1 | contig 75331 bp, 75 predicted proteins | sample MGYA00580518_ERZ773248 | MGnify/ENA primary metagenome ERZ773248 (study PRJEB29015, sample SAMEA2737762) | human gut metagenome | biome: human gut; feature: human-associated habitat; material: faeces | place: China | collected 2012 ...
GCCATTTTACTCTGGTATCTACCGCATCTCTTGTAGTTCCGGCAATATCAGAAACGATCACACGGTCTTCTCCGAGAAGCTTATTTACCAGAGAAGATTTACCTACGTTTGGTTTACCTACGATAGCGATTCTCGGAATCTCATCCTCTTCATCGGTATCAGCATCCTCAGGAAAATGTTTCGCTACTTCATCAAGCATATCTCCCAGTCCCATACGGTTTGCCGCAGAGATTGGAATCGGTTCTCCGATACCAAGATTATAAAATTCATAGACATCCATCATAAATTTCTGAATGCTGTCTACTTTATTAACAACAAGGACAACCGGCTTACCGCTACGTCGAAGCATATCTGCTACTTTTGCATCGGAATCAACCAGCCCCTGATGAACATCTGTGATAAAGATAATAACATCAGCTGTATCAATTGCGATCTGAGCCTGTTCTCTCATCTGAGAAAGGATAATATCACTGCTGTCCGGTTCAATACCACCTGTATCAATCATGGTAAATGTCTTATCAAGCCATGTCACATCTGCATAAATTCTATCTCTTGTAACGCCAGGTGTATCTTTTACAATAGAAATCTTCTCACCTGCCAGCGCATTAAACAATGTGGATTTGCCTACATTAGGTCTGCCCACTATCGCTACTACCGGTTTGCTCATATATCTGTCTCCTTCTTATCTTTTTATGGTCGGGTGCTTCGATCAGACAATTTACAAGGTCCGCTCCCGGTTCGTCAACCACAACGATTTCTGTGTTAAGAGCCTGTCTGATATCCTCCACCGTAAGGTCATCCAGAAAAACATCCTCTCCACTTCTAAGCATATTGCAGGGAATCAGAAGCTTCTCGCCCAATTCTCTCCTGGCGAGCTGATCTTTAAGATCAGTACCTGTGATCAGACCCGAAACGGTAATCTTCTCTCCAAAGAAATTATTCTTCACCGCATATACTTCTGCATGCACATTAGGAAATTTCTCCTGTACCAGTTTTATCATTTTACCTATATAGGGCGCTGCAAGCCGCCCTGTCGCAACAGTAGCGTCTACTCTTCTGTCATCGCCTTCAAGCTGTTCAAGTCTCTCTTTTACCTCTGTTTCAAGCAGGCGCATCATACCAACGCCATTTTCAAGCTGCAGATATCCGTCATATCTTCCTTCTTCAGGAAGTTCATAACCTGCAAGAATGTACCATTCATCTGAGGCATGTACAAAATGTATGCCATGCTTTTCTACCATAATTCTCTGCCAGCGTTCCACCTGACTGATCAGATATCTCGCATCCTCTTTGTCAAAAGATTCCAGCGGATACAAGCCGTCACGATATTTCGAAAGTCCTACCGGAACAATCGAAACACTCTGTAACACAGGTGCATATTCTGCCAGCTTTTCCAGGCTGTATTCCAATTCGCCTCTGTCGTTTATCCCCTTGCACAGAACAATCTGCCCATTCATAGTTACATCGCCTTTATAAAGCTTATCAACCTTTGCAAGAGCATCCCCGGCAAAACGATTATGAAGCATTTTACAGCGAAGCTCGGGATTCATGGTCTGAAATGATACATTAATAGGTGAAAGATGAAACTTGATAATACGATCCAGATCATAATCACTCATATTCGTGAGGGTAACATAGTTTCCCTGAAGAAACGAAAGTCTGGAATCGTCATCTTTAAAATACAAAGTTTCTCTCATCCCGGGAGGCATCTGATCGATAAAGCAGAAAATACAATGATTAGAGCAGGAACGATATTCGTCCATAAGACTGTTCTCAAATTCAACTCCAAGATCATCCTCGTATTCTTTTTCCACTTCCAGTTCCCATTCCTCGCCATTCTTCTTCCGGATAAGGAGCGTGACAAATTCGTCATTCATCAGATAACGATAGTCAAACACATCCTCTACCGGCTGGCCATTAATGGAAAGCAGTGCATCCCCCGGTTCCAGTTCCAGTTCTTCTCCGATACCGTCAGGAAGAACCCTGGATATAATGTGTAAATTTTTTTTCATGAATTACTAACTCCATTGGGATATATCCGAAAACTGTGGGATCATTTTTCCGGTATATCTTTTCATTAAAACACGCTTATGCGCATCTGTTTCGATAATTTTATAACTATTCAGCATTTTCTACGTTATCTGCCAATTACTGCACAGCTATATAAACTCATTATCTTCTATATCATAACAATTGTGCAAGAAAAAATCAATAAATTCCTTGACGTATTTTAGGGCAAATGTTATAAATTATATTGAAATCTATTTTTTGAGTATAAAATCACTTAGGAGGAGTATTATGCCAAACATAGAATTGTTGGAAAAATCCATGCCGGTTGCACCTATCCGTATTGCAGCTCTTGGATGCAGAGAACTTGCAGAAGAAGTTGATAAGAAACTGGTAAAATTCCGTAAGGAACTGGTTGCCCGTAAACAGCTTAGTGTTATACCGCAGGGTTACAGTGAAGAGTCATTTCTTGTAGAATGTGACTGCCCGCGTTTTGGAACCGGAGAAGGTAAAGGTTATATTAAGGAATCTGTCCGTGGTACTGACCTTTACATCATGGTCGATGTGACAAATTACAGCGAAACTTATACAGTATGTGGACATGAGAATCATATGTCACCTGACAATCATTTTCAGGACCTTAAGAGAATCATTTCTGCTGCTACAGGTAAGGCACATCGTATCAATGTTATTATGCCATTTCTTTATGAAGGTCGTCAGCACAGACGTACAAAGAGAGAATCTCTTGACTGTGCACTGGCTTTGAAAGAGTTAAGTGATATGGGCGTTTCCAACATCATTACATTTGACGCTCACGATCCACGTGTTCAGAACTCTATTCCGCTGAACGGTTTTGATAACTTTTTCCCAACCTATCAGTTCTTAAAAGCTCTGATCAAGAGCGTGCCGGATCTTCGTGTTGACAACGATCATCTGATGATCATCAGCCCTGACGAGGGCGCTATGTCCAGAGCCGTTTATTTTTCAAATATCCTTGGTGTGGATATGGGAATGTTCTACAAACGTCGCGACTATTCTACGATCGTTAACGGAAAGAACCCTATCGTTGCTCATGAATTCCTTGGCGATTCTGTAGAGGGAAAAGATGTTGTAGTTATTGATGACATGATTTCCTCCGGTGGAAGTATGCTTGATGTTGCAAAGCAGTTAAAAGAACGCCATGCAAAGCGAGTATTTGTGTGCACTACTTATGGCCTGTTTACAGATGGTCTGGACAAGTTTGACGAATATTATGAAAAGGGATGGCTCGACAGAGTGATCACAACCAACTTAAACTACCGCATCCCGGAACTTCTTACAAGACCATATTACATCGAGGCAAACATGAGCAAATATCTTGCAAGTATTATTGATATCATCAATCATGATGTCTCTGTTGAAAAAGTTCGTTCCAGCAATGAAAAAATTATGAGCCTTATGGAGAAAGTTAACTCAAGATAGTTTTTTCTTCATAAATGAAAAAAGAAGAAGTATCCCTCATCTAAGAGAGATCTTCTTCTTTTTTATTCTCTGATGCCAAGAAAAGCTCCAAGATTCCCACGTTTCCCATGAGAGGCTCTATGGGAGAAAAGAAATTTCGGATTACAGCAGGTGCAGATATTCGGCATAGAAATATTTTCCGGACATATTCCTGCTTCTGTGAAAATAATCCGATTTGCCTCCCAGAGATTAAGCTGGTATTTTTCATTGTCTTTTGCATAAAAAAGTTTGTCCCAGTGTTTCTGGTCAAAAGCATTCTTAAATTCTTCAATTACATCCAGACTTACTTCATAACAATCCTGACAGATAGATGGACCAATGGCAACTTTCATATCCTTTGGATTACTGCCGTACTCTTCTGCCATCTTTTTTATCGTAACTTCTCCGATTTTCTGAACAGTGCCTCTCCATCCGGAATGAGACAGTCCAATCGCATGGTGTAGCAGATCTACAAAATATAACGGTACGCAGTCCGCATAAAAAGTTGCCAGAACCAGACTGGGAACATTGGTAATCATCCCATCGATATCTGTATAATCCCGCGGAGTTACAATTCCTTTTCCACGATCTTTTTCTGTCACTTTTCTCACATTACAGGTGTGCGTCTGATCAGAGGTAACTATATTCTCTGCCCGGAATCCCATAGCAGCTGCAATCCGGTTATAATTTTCCCTTACGCAGGATTCTTCATCACCTCTTGTGAAGCTAAGATTCATCGAACTGTATATTCCCTGACTCACGCCACCCAGACGAGTACTAAACCCATGAACAAGCCATTCCACATCTTCAAATGCAGGATATGTAAGAAAAGTAACTCCCTCATTCTTTTTTATATTCAAATTCGGAATCTGTTCGCTGTTCCATTTTATTTTCATATCTTTTCCTTTTGTCAATTCATATATTCAAACGCATTCTTTACCCAGTATACTTTCTTATCGTCAATCCCAACTACATCAAAACGACATGGGATGTCTACATTGTGATATTCCACCGCAAGAAAATATCTGGCTACTTTACATATGGTTTTCTGTTTTGCAAAATTTACCGCTTCCAAAGCACGTCCGGACCAGCTGCCTTTTCGATATTTAACCTCAATAAAAACAAGATATTCATTATCTCTGGCAATCAGATCGATTTCTCCGTGCCGGCAGCGATAATTATATTTCAGGATAAATAACCCCTGTCCTTTTAAATATTCGGCCGATTTTCTTTCGTACCAGGTTCCTGTTGCTCTGGTATTATTATACAGTTTTTTTCACTCATTTCTATTTACGTGTAGGCTTCTTTTGTATTTTTTACAAGCAAGTTCCCACCCACTTCTTATTGCTCTTCGCAACCCCCCACAGGGGACTTACTTGATTTGGTTAAATAAAATGTGTGATAAATGTTTTCCTGTGAATTGGTGTCGGGCCATACTTTTTCAATGCCTCAATATGTACCGCAGCGCCATATCCTTTATTTGAAGCGAATCCGTATTCCGGAAATACTTTATCATACTCTTCCATCAGTCTGTCCCTTGTTACTTTCGCAACAATGCTTGCCGCCGCAATGGAAACACTCTTGGCATCACCTTTGATAATAGGAACCTGTGGGATTGTAATCTGTGGAATCGTAACTGCATCATTAAGCAGAACCTGTGGCATAACGTCTAATTTACTTACCGCCTCACGCATTGCTTCATATGTAGCCTGTAAAATATTGATTTCGTCAATCCGTTCCGGACTGCGCATTCCAATCCCCACAGAAACTGCCTCTCTCATGATCACATCATACAGCTCTTCTCTCTTAGAAGCGCTGAGTTTCTTGGAATCATTTAAATAAAGAATCTGGTTGTCCTTTGGCAAAATCACCGCGCATGCAACAACCGGACCTGCCAGCGGACCTCTTCCAACTTCATCAATACCACATAAATATCCAAGATGTTCATATTTATGCTCGTATTCTTTCATTTTCTCAGTGCGCTGTTTTTCTGCTTCAAGCGCTGCCTCTTTCCTGTGACACTGCTCAATCAGCTTTTTGACTCCGCTTCTGGTATCTTCTTTGTACATTTCATATAAAGCCGGGTAGCTGTGCATATCTGCAACAGCAAACTCGGCTTTGATCTCAGCTATTGTTTTCATAACGGTGCCCACTCCAATGTGATACGTCCCATTTTTCCGGAACGGAAATCGTCAAACAGTATCAGGGAAGCCTTTGCATAATCCAATTCTTCCTGCTTCTTCAAACAGCCTCTTGCCCTCGCAATCTGTTCGAGAACTTCCACAGCACTTCCCTCTTCTGTGATCTGATACCTATCTGCCAGAATATCCTTATAATTCTCACGCAGATAATCAATCAGCCAGAGCGCAAGTTCTTCCATATTCAGAATATCATCTTTGATAGAACCAACGCAGGCCAGACGGATTCCTACCTGCTGGTCTTCAAACTTAGGCCATAAAATACCAGGGGTATCCAGAAGTTCTACGCCCTTATTCAGGCGGATCCACTGTTTTCCTTTTGTAACTCCAGGTTTATTTCCTGTTTTTGCACATGCACGTCCCGCAAAGGTATTGATAAATGTGGACTTTCCTACATTCGGAATTCCTACTACCATTGCACGGATCGGCCGGTTCTTGATTCCACGGCGTCTGTCTCGTTCTATTTTTTCCTTACATGCTTCCTGAATGACGTTGTTTATTGCCTTCATTCCGGAACCGTTTCTGGAATCAACTTTTACAACATAAAAGCCCTTTGCCTGGAAATATGTTTTCCACGCTTCATTCTGGCGTTCATCAGCCAGATCCGACTTATTAAGAAGAATCAGTCTGGATTTGTTTTTTCCCAGTTCATCTATATCCGGGTTTCTGCTTGAAAGAGGTACACGGGCATCTACAAGCTCGATAATCAGATCAATCAGCTTGATATCCTCCTGCATCTGTCTCTTTGCCTTGGTCATATGACCAGGGTACCACTGTACGTTCATATCCACCTAACCTTTCAAAAATCCAAATTTATCTTTCGGGGAAATAATAAACCATACTTTTCCCACAATATATTTCTTGTTAATATTTCCGATGTCACCGTAACGGCTGTCTTCACTGTTATTTCTGTTATCACCAAGTATAAAATATTTTCCACTCTCCAGAGAGACTCCGTCTGAAGCCAGTCCTGCATTATTGATCTCAGGAAATCCCTTATTCTCATTATATACATCCCCATTGATCAATATAGAACCGTTAGATATCTGTACTGTTTCACCAGGCAATCCGATCACACGGCCAATATGTAAAGCCGCATCATCACTTCCACTGGTCTTATATACAATAATATCACCCCTTTTTGGCGATGACACTTTATAAATAGCTCTATTTACAAAAAAACGTTCTCCTACCTGCAAAGTAGGTTCCATTGCACTTTCCTGCATGGTCACTGACTGGAACATTGCGATTCCCACCAGCACTCCAAAAATCAGCACAACAGCAATCTGAAAAACCCAGTTGAGAATTCCCCGGACTTTACGGTCTTCCAGTTTTGTTTCCAGTTTATCTTTTGTTTCCTGCAGTGCTGAATTCTCTTTCCACTTTCTGATATCCATTCAATTCTCCTGCCAGATGGAAAAAGAGGGACAATACACTAGTTATTGTCCCTTCTTCTACAACTCATGAAATTATTTAACAAGCTCTTTAACCTTAGCAGCTTTACCTACGCGGTCTCTTAAGTAGTTCAGTTTTGCACGACGTACTTTACCACGACGGATAACTTCTACTTTAACTACATGTGGGGAATGAAGCGGCCATGTTTTCTCAACGCCTACTCCGTTAGAATTCTTTCTTACAGTAAATGTAGCTCTGTTGCTTCCGCCCTGTTTCTTGAGAACTGTTCCTTCGAAAACCTGAACACGTTCACGGTTTCCTTCTTTGATCAGTGCGTGTACTCTTACAGTATCACCTGTGTTGAATGCCGGTACTTCAGCTTTTAACTGAGCTGCTTCGATGTTTTTGATAATTTCGTTCATTTTATTCTCTCCTATTCTTATATGGATGTTCTTAATACATATTCCGTAACAGAGGACCATCTTTTTTCACAACAGTTGTGATTATACTATATCAATTGTCATATTGCAATACTTTTTTGCAGATTTATACAATTTACCATTTTGTAAAATGTAAGTATAGTTACCAGCAGATCACTTCACAACCGGTCTCTGTAACCAGAACCGTTACCTCCCACTGTGCAGACGGCAGTCCGTCCTCTGTTCGTACTGTCCACTCGTCAATTTCATCTGTATAAATCTCATCACTTCCCATATTTACCATCGGTTCTATCGTAAACATCATTCCAGGAACCATCAGAGCACCTGTATTTTCTTCTGAAACAAAGCTTACCCACGGATCTTCATGGAACTCGAGTCCCACGCCATGTCCGCCGATTTCTCTTACTACAGAAAATCCATTTTCTACCGCATGTTTATGAACAGCACTTCCCATATTTCCAATCGGTGTCCAAGGTTTTACCTGTGAAATTCCAAGTTCAACGCATTCCTTGGTAACTCTGACAAGTTTTTCTTTTTCAGGACTTACCTTTCCAATGCAAAACATTCTGGATGAATCAGAATAGTATCCATTATAAATCGTAGATACGTCTACATTGATGATATCCCCCTCTTTCAGAATCTGCTCTTCATCCGGAATTCCATGACACACAACCTCATTTACAGAAGTACAAACGCTTTTCGGAAAGCCTTCGTAATCAAGAGGTGCCGGAATTCCTCCGTGTCTTACGGTTTCTTCATGCACCCATCTGTCAATTTCTTCTGTTGAGACACCAGGTCCGATATGCTCTGCAACATAATCAAGAACTGCAATATTGATCTTACAGCTCTCTTTGATTTTTTCAATCTGCTCAGGTGTCTTGATCAGGTTATGATCAATAACTGCATATCCTTTCTGCTTCATCATTTCCATTTTCTCATCAAATGCTTCATGGCATTTTTTATATTTTTTACCGCTTCCACACCAGCATGGATCATTTCTTCCAATTTTTAAAGACATGCTTATCTTCCTCTTCCTTTTTTCTTATGTTGGGTACAGCGTATCATTAATTCATTCGACAATTTCACTGCAAGTGAATTTCTTTAGTTGCTTCTGCTACTTGCTTTGATTCAATCGGATAAAATCATCCATTTCCGCTACTTAGCTCAACACCGAATAACTACTGCATTTATTGCTCTTTGCAACCTCCGCAGGGGACTTACTTAATTCGGTTAAAATCAAATCATAATGACCGCGTACCTTCTTATCATATCATATTTTTTCTCAAAAATGTGATATATTATTGGTAAAATTATTCGATACCAAAAAATCCAGCAGCTTAATTGCCGCTGGATTTTGTAGAATCAGAATCAGATGCAGAATCTGCATTCATGATCTGATCCAGTTCACTGATCATTTCATCATCTTTCAGACGGAATTTTACCTCTACACGTCTTGATGCATCCTTATCTTCATTTCCCTTAGAGTCAAGAACCGGATTTGCAGAACCATGTCCATTTACTGTCAGATAATTCTGCAAATCTGAAATTTCATCAGGACTTAAGAAATTCCCCTGAATTTCCGTCAGATATTGCGCGACAGCCAGAGAACGTTTCTGGGAAAGCTCCAGGTTATAATCATAATCACCATCTGTGTCTGTATATCCATCGATAATAATCTCAGCCAGATACTTCTTATAATCATCCTGCAACAGTACCTTGCAGTAAATCGGCAGGATATTTGCAAGTTCTGCCTTACCCTCATCCGTAAGTTCTGACTGGTCATAGTCAAACATTACATTTGCATTCAATGTAAGAGCTCCTGTCTGCGCATCTATATCAACACTGACATTATTCTTGGAAAATTCTTTCTGCAATGCTTCAATAACATCTGCTTTTACACCGATAATATTGTCAATCTTTTTCTGCTGTGTGGCAAGAAGAGATGTTTTTTCATCAAGATCTGACTGCTGCTTATCCAGTGTAGCCTGCTGTTCTTTCAGCTGCGCAGCCAGCTCAGCCAGAAGTTTTTTCTGTTTGTCAAGCTGTTCATCCTGAGAACTTAACTGACTGTCTTTTTCATCCAGCTCATTCTGCTGCGCCAGGATTTCTGCAGTATACTGTTCCTGAAGAGCAATTTTATCATCTCTTTCTTTAATACTTTCATTATAGCTTTTCTGTGCCTGAAAAAGTGTCACACACATGATCAGGATGAAAAGGAGCAGCACGCCGGCCATCATATCAGAATAAGATCGCCAGACATTAAATCCGCTGTCATCTGATTTCTTTCTTTTGCGCATAATTCTCTCCTTTTCTTATCTGAATAAACTGAATTTACCTTTCTGATTTTTGGAAATGCTCTTCATATTCTTGTTCATTTCTTCAAGAAGCGCTTCCTGGCGTTCACCTTGTTCCTCAAGCAGTTTTCGTACTTCTTCCATGGATTCTTTCTGCACTGCTCCCTGACCTGTTCTTCCTTCAGAAAGATATATATTACTGTTTTCTTTCTGAACAGAAATATCAGCAAAGAGTCTGCGCACTTCTTCCATAGTCTGATATGTCATCTTCTGATAAGAAATAAACTCCTGCAATTTTGCATCCAGTTCCTCAACCAGTTTCTGATTTGCCTTAAGCACATCCTCTCCTGCCTGATTTGCTGCAGAAATCTTTTCCATTCCCTGCGTTGCAGTCTCTACATATTTCTGCATAGTCTGATTGCAGGCAACCCAGAACTTGGCAGAAGATTTCTCTGCTTCCTTCAAGTAATCTGAAATATGCTGGTAATCCTGTTGCTGCTGTTTCTGGATTTCCTGATTATCCTGTGTGATTCTTGTCGCAGTTGACATATAACGTCCCTGAATCCTGCCAAGTTCATCCACGATTTCTTTCATAGATTCATTCTGTCTTGCATAAGATTCATTTAACTGTTCACTCATTGCCTGGTAGAGATTTGTAGTGTAATCTGTATTCTCTTTTTGCGCCTTTTTCAGCTGTACAAGTGACTCATTAAAGTCCTTGAACTGCAGTTTAAAAGAACTGTTCATCTCTCGCAGGAAAGAGCGGAGAATCTCCTGTACGACATCCTGCTGGCATTTCGTTACAGACTCTGTCAGAATCTCCAGAGATTCATTCATTTTCTCAAATGTAGGATTAATTGCCTTTTCAAAACTCTCCGCCATCTGTGAAGTAAGCTGTTCTGCCATCTGCTTCATAGCCTTTGTCTGAACCTTTTGACTTGCAAGCATAAGATTTCTTGACTCACTCTCAGCAGCGGGAAGAACATACATATGAAACTTTTCCAGAAATCCCTGCAGTTTCTCATCCATTCCCGCATAAACACTCTTCATTCCGGAACTATAAATCAGAGCAAATGCAATTCCATATATAGAAGTAAGGAACGCAACTTTGATACCATCTACAAGTGTAGAAACAGACATAGTCATTGTCTCATAACTGGACGGTTCAAAGCTCTTCAGGCCCCATACAAGACCGATAAAGGTACCAAGAATACCGAGACTGGTAAAGATATCTGGTGCCATTTCCAGAATTTTTTTATGTACATGAAGGTCTATTTCATCTTCGTTTATATATTCTTCAATTCCTCCGACACCTTCCTGATTCTTATCCATAGAATCGATAAAATTATCCATTCTCTCATCCAGATATCTGTGATCAAAAATTCCTTTCAGGCATGACAGATCTTCACTCTTTGCTTTTCCAGGCACTTTAAAAACACTGGTAAGTTCTTGCGTTCCTCTTAAAAATGCCTGTGTAATACCATCCACTCGGAACACCCCGCCGAATAATCCCGCCAGATAAATCACTGCCATAATGGCAAGAAATGCGAAGTTGTAAGCCATCGTGCTTACTGAGCCCCTGCCCGTCAGCAGAGTCATCGCAATACACCCACCAAGTACCGCCAGAAAAAGCACGGTATTCATAATTTTTTTGCCCATAATACACCTCCTGTGGTTATTTGCAAATTTTGCGTAAAATTACAGACAATCTTCTTTTTCGTTTATCATATCACAATGTCATATCTGTCACAAGTGAAAAAGCTATGTTCTTTTGTCATAAATAATAGCAGCGGGAAACCTGTGCCGTAAACAGATTTCCCGCCGGAATGTTTCGCCATATTTACTTGTTTATCTCGGAATAAACCTTATCTTCTTCCAGAAGACGTACTTTGCCATCCTTCACTTCAACAAGATTAATGCTGCAGTTTGGCGGTACACATCCATGCCAGAAATTTTCATGATCCTGATAAATATTCTGAAGCAATGCACGTACTGCACATCCATGAGAAGAAACAAGGACAGTCTTATCTGTCAGTGCAGGATCTGTTATCTTCTCCTGCCAGAACTCTCTCGTTCGTTTCAGAATATCGAAAATATTTTCTCCGTTCTCCGGGCGCTTAAATTTCAGCGGATCCGTAAAAAAGATTTCCATTTCATGACTGATGATCTTTCCCTGTGCATCCTTGAACCGTGTTCCTTCAAGAACTCCAAAATCAATTTCCTGGATTCTCTTATCCTCGATAATCGGAACCTTTTTATCTCCCAGCACATACTGCGCTGTCTGTTTCGCTCTTGTCAACGGACTGGTAAAACAGATATCAAAATGAATATCTTTCAACGCCTCACCAGTCTTTTTGGCAAGTTCGATTCCCTCCGGTGCCAGGGGAATATCTACTGCCCCCTGCACCTTCTTCAGTTTATTCCACTGGGTTATCCCATGTCTTAACACATAAAGCAGCATTAGCTTCTCAACTCGATTCCAAGATCTGTCAGACCATTTAAGATTTTCTTCATTGCCGCTGTGATCTCGCTCTCCTCCAGAGTCTTGTCATGATGACGGAATACCAGAGAATAAGCCATAGACTTGAATCCCTCTTTAATCTGATTTCCTTCATAAATATCGAATAACTGATAGCTTTCCAGAATTTTTCCGCCTCTCTGTGTAAGAACATGCTCAATCTGTCCTGCAAGCACAGTTTTCGGAACAACCATACTTAAGTCACGTGTTACTGCCGGATATTTGGCAATTCCTGTGTATTTATGATTGAAGCTTGCAAACTCAAGAACTGTAAGGATATCGATAACTGCCACATAAGCTTTCTCACCGATTCCGTAAGTGTCAGCTACCAGAGGATGGACTTCTCCAAGATATCCGACAACTTTTCCGTCATAGATCATGTTTGCCTGTCTTCCCGGATGGAGGTAAGTCTTACCACTGTTTGGATCATAATCTATTTTATCTCTCATTCCGACTTTCTCAAAGAACTCTTCACAAACGCCCTTCATATCAAAGAAATCACCATTTCCATACATACCAAGAGTAAAATGCATACGTTCATCCGGAAGTTCTGTAAGTGGAAGAGACTTCGGACGATATACATTACCAAGCTCATAGAGACGGACATCTTTATTTCTTCTGTTATAGTTTGTAGCAAGAGAACTGAGCATACCGTTCAAAGTAGTTGTTCTCATAACACTGTAATCTTCTCCCAGAGGGTTGCTGATAACAATTCCCTGACGAAGCTCGCTGTCAGCCGGAAGTCTTAATTTGTCAAATACCTTCGGGCTTTCGAAAGAATAACTCATTCCTTCAGAGAATCCACAATATTCAGCAATATCACGTGCTACCGATTCAATACGAAGCTTAAATGGAAGTTTACCTGTTGTAGCTTCACCTGTAGGAAGTGTAGTCGGAATCTTATCATATCCGAAGAATCTTGCAACCTCTTCTGCCACGTCAGCTACATAATGAATATCCTGGCGGAAAGTAGGTGCAACGATTTCATTTGTTTTCTCGTCATAAGTAAGTTCTACTTTTGCAAGATATCCAAGCATTTCTTCCGATGTCAGATTTGTTCCAAGAAGTGCGTTAATCTTCTCTGGTTTAAATGGAACTCTGGATGGTTCTCTTACTTCATTGCAGACATCTACCATTCCGCCTACAACTTCTCCTGCACCAAGTTCTTCCATCAGCTGGCATGCTCTGTCAATAGCAGCCTGTGCATTATTTGGATCAAGACCTTTCTCAAATTTACCGGAAGCATCTGTTCTCAGTCCGATTCTCTTAGATGAAAGTCGGATATTTGTTCCATCAAAGCACGCTGCTTCAAAAAGAACTGTTTTTACATTGTCTGTGATCATAGAATTTTCGCCACCCATGATACCGGCAATGCCGACAGCCTTCTCACCGTCACAGATCATCAGCACCTGGTCGTCCATAGTACGTTCCTGACCGTCAAGAGTTACGAATTTCTCATCACTCTTTGCGCGGCGCACAACGATTTCTTTTCCTGCAATAGTATCCAGATCATATGCATGCATTGGCTGTCCAAACTCTTCCATTACATAGTTTGTGATATCAACCAGATTGTTGATTGGACGGATTCCGTTAGAGGCAAGACATCTCTGCATCCATTTTGGTGAAGGTCCGATCTTAACATTCTTTACAACTCTTGCGCAGTAACGTGGGCAAAGCTGAGGATCTTCTACTGTAACTTTTACATAATCAGAAGCTTTCTCATCATTTCCTTTACACTCTACTACAGGAGAACAGAACTTCTTGTCAAAAGTAGCTGCTGCTTCTCTTGCAATTCCAAGCACACCGTAGCAGTCTACACGGTTAGATGTAATTTCGTATTCAAATACAACGTCATTCAGTCCCAGAGCTTTAATGGCGCTCTCACCTACAACAGCATCTTCAGGGAAAATATAGATTCCGTATTCCGGTGCTTCCGGATACATTTCTCTTGTGCTTCCAAGTTCTTCGATAGAGCACATCATACCACAGGATTCGATTCCGCGGAGTTTGCCTTTCTTAATCTCGATCCCACCCGGAGTTTTCTTTCCATCATGTCCGCCAGCTACACGTCCACCGTCAAGAACAACCGGAACTTTATCTCCTTCTTTTACATTCGGAGCACCGGTAACGATCTGTACAGACTCTGTTCCAATATTTACTTGGCAGATGATCAGTTTATCTGCATCCGGATGCTTCTCGATCTTGTCGATCTGTCCGATCACGATCTTGTCCAGATCTGCATCCAGTTTCTCGAAGCCTTCCACTTTTGTTCCTGTCAGTGTCATGGCATCTGTATATTCCTGTGCTGTCACATCAAGATCCGGCACATACATTTTAATCCAAGATAATGAAGTATTCATTTTGTTAATCCTCTTCTTATATTTATTGAATAATAGTAACTATTCAGCAGTCTACTATCCCGCGAGGTGTTTTGGCATGAACATGCCAAAATCCCGAGACATACAAGTCAAAATCCCATCGCCGAAGGCGATTTTTAATGGATTTTGACTCGTAACTGTGAAGGTACTGAACAGTTACGAATAATAAACTATTATAAATTAGAACTGTTTCAGGAAACGAATGTCGTTTTCGTAGAGCAGTCTCATGTCATCAATCTCGTATTTCAGAAGTGCGATACGCTCCAGACCTACACCGAATGCAAATCCGGTATACTCTTCCGGGTCAATTCCACACATACTTAATACGTTTGGATGAACCATACCACAGCCAAGGATTTCAATCCAGCCGGAGCCTTTACAGAAACGGCATCCCGTACCACCGCACTTGAAGCAGGAAACGTCAACCTCTGCGCTTGGCTCTGTAAATGGGAAATGATGTGGCCTGAATTTTGTTTTTGTTTCAGGTCCGAATAATTCCTGCGCAAACTCCTGCAGAGTTCCCTTAAGATCTGCAAAAGTAATATTTTTATCAATAACAAGACCTTCAATCTGATGGAAAGACGGAGAATGTGTTGCATCTACCTCATCAGAACGGAATACACGTCCCGGAGCGATCATACGAATCGGTAGTTTGCCTTTTTCCATTGTACGCGCCTGAACCGGTGATGTCTGAGAACGAAGAAGGATAGAATCATTGATAAAGAAAGTATCCTGCTCGTCACGTGCCGGATGATTTTCCGGAATATTCAGCTTCGTAAAGTTATAATCTGCATACTCTACTTCCGGTCCTTCTACAACTTCATAACCCATACCGATAAAGATACGCTCTACTTCTTCCAAAGCGATAGTGTTCGGATGACGATGCCCGATTTTAGCTTTCTTTGCAGGTAAAGTAACGTCGATGACTTCCTGTTTCATCTTCTCTTCACGAACTGCTTCTTCCAGTTTCTGCTTGGATTCATCAAGTAATGCCTCAATTTTACTTCTTGTTTCATTTACAAGCTGTCCAACCTTCGGACGTTCTTCCGGAGCAACATCCTTCATGCTTTTTAAGATTGCTGTCAGCTCACCTTTTTTACCAAGGTATGCTACACGTACTTCATTCAGTTTATCCAGGCCTTCAGATTCATCGATCCGTTTTCTGGCTGCTTCAGCCAGTTCCTGAAGTCTTTCTTTCATATCCATGTCTTTTCTTTCTCCTTTATCTTATAATAAGCAAGGTCTATCCGAAGAATTTACGTTCATCCAGCATATCTCTTCACAAATATTATGCTGCTCAGAACACAAGAAAAAATCCTGCTTGCAGGATTCTCCGCCGCAGTGCAATCCTGCCCGGACGGCTTTTTATTATCGAAGGAATATTACGTAGAAATTTCCTACGATATAAAAAAACTCCGTCCCTCGTAAAGGGACGGAGTAAAATATCCGCGGTACCACCCTGCTTCCTGTATCTTCTACAGGCTCTCGGTCTGCTTAACGCGCAGTAACGTCATTTCCTACTGTTACTTCAGAAATGCAGCTCCGGTGGGAAATTCAGGAAATATCTGAACCTGAGGCAGCTTCCAGCCGATGACTTCCTCTCTCTGATGGAAAATAATTCCCTATAAACACCTTCTATGCTTTTCATGATTATCAACATTTATAATCATGCCACAGACTCAAAAATATGTCAAGTATCATTTTCTTTTTTCTTCTCCGGCTCAGGCAATGGCTCCAGAGGTGCCTGCGCAGACAATCCTGGCTGTCTGCGTTCTTTTTCATGAATGATCAGTCCTCTCACCGATCTGTGCGCAAGCCTGAACTCTTTTTCAAAATATGCATTGATCTCTGCGCCATACAAAAGTAGATTCATGCAGACATACAACCATACCATAACCATGATAATCGTCGCAAGATTTCCATACATGTTGCTGAATCCTGGGAAAATTTCAAAATAAAAAGAAAAACCATATGAAAAAACTGACCACGCAATCGCTATAAGAAACGCCCCCGGTATCTGACTCTTAAATGTTGCCTTTCTATTTGGAAGAACTTTATACAGCATAAGAAATACCACAAACAACACGCCAAATACCAGCATTGCTCTCGCGCCTAATATCCGTGCGATGATCCTTCCAAGAAAAGGTACATATTTTGAAACTGCTGCCTGAATTTCATTTCCAAGTACCAACATAAGCAAAGATATAATCAATGCAATCACCAGTGATAATGTATAAAATACTGCATAGATTCTGGTAAGAAGCCAGTTACGGGTTTCTTTTACATGATAGATCGTATTCAGGCCATTTATGATTGACTGTAATCCCTTTCCTGCAGACCATAGTGCAACGAATGCCGAAAGAGGGACAATTGCCGTACTTCTTCTATATACATCCACCACGATTCCAAGCACAAAACTCTGCAGATTCTCCGGAATAAATGCAATGATCGCATCCCTGACCACATTATATGTCAACGGTGTATATCGTACAAGTGTAGTCAAAAACAGAATACACGGGATAAAAGACATTATCAGGAAATATGCTGCCTGAGTCGCATATGCCCCGACATGATCTCCGGATACGCGATCCATAAATCCAAGCAGCAGACCTATAACTGACTGCTTTTCCTTTTTCCTCTCCATAATTTTCTCCATTCTGTTATTCTAATAATGGAATATCCTTGTCCAATATCATATCATGAAACTACTGTTATGACAAATACAAAAACTCGCTAAAGAAATCTCCACCAAATTTCCCATAAAAAAATCTGGTCTCACCCACACATAAATATATGAGAGAAACCAGATCAATATGTAACTTATTTTTTGATATAAAAACGATAACTTGTCATAGAGTCGTACTGCTCTCCTGCATTAAGCACAGGGGAATGGAAATCTTCCACATTAACTGCATTCGGTTCTACCTGTGTTTCCAGGCAGAAAGCATCTCGCTTATTGTATACATGACCATTCTTGCCATTCTCATTCTTCACAAAATTAGCAGCATAGAACTGTACACATGGACAATCAGAAGTAACATCCATAGCAATTCCGCTCTTATCACTGTATGCTGTGGCAATCAGTCTTCTGTTTCCCTTTGCATAATTGTCTGTTACATAGTTATGATCATATCCACCGGTAAATTTGAGCTGTTCAAAATCAGCTTCAATATCCTGTCCAATCTTCTTGGCAGTTCTGAAATCCATAGGAGTTCCGGCAACTTCCTCGTAAACACCTGTTGGTATAGAATGACTGTCTGCTACAGGTGTATAATATTTCGCATGAATCGTAAGATACTGTTCCATGGCAGTTCCGCTTCCTTCACCATTTAAGTTGAAGTAGGAGTGATTTGTCATATTTGCAATAGTCGGTTCATCACAAACTCCCTGGTAATGAATTTTCAGTTCGTTTTCTTCTGTAAACTCATATTTTACAGATACATCAAATTCTCCCGGATATCCATTCTCCCCATCCGGGCTGATACGATTGAATACAATGCTGTTCTTATCCTGGGAAATCTCTGCCACATTCCATATTTTCTTCTCAAATCCATTCGGACCACTGTGAAGATTATTGTCATTCTCATTCTGGGCAAGAACTATCTCTTTACCGTTAATAGAGAATTTCGCTCCTCCGATACGGTTTCCACTTCTTCCGATCGTTGCACCAAAAAAGCATCCGTTCACTTCATAAGATGCCAGATCATCATATCCAAGTACAACATCTGTCATGGCACCATTTTTATCCGGCACGGACACTTTAACCAGAAGTGCTCCAAAGTTGCTTACCTCTGCATATGCCCCGGAATTATTCTCCAGATGAAAAATCTTCGCTGTTTCTCCAGTCTGTAATACACCAAATTTTCTTTCAGAAACACTCATCGTTTCTAACCTCCCATGTGCAAAATTACAATAATAAAAAAGAGCCTGTCCATGGCTCATTTTTTACAGTTCCCGAAATGCCGTTCCCTTCCCATTGACGCCTAGCCGTAGCTAGGTGGGTATCCTCAACAGGCTTTCTGTCTTCCGCTGCGTAATGACGGCCTGACATCCGGTATGCGATGTTGGATTCCCGTTAAAGTCGATGTAGGTTCAAAAAAAGAAGGGGTCTCGCACATTTCAGGATATTCACTGTTCTTAACTGTTTTTTATTATACTCTAGTATATACTCTTTTTCAACATAAAATGCGCAATTTAATTAATTTTTTGTTTGATTCCAAGAATCTCTTTTACTGCCTGTGGCATATCCGGAGCATCTACAACTCTGTCATGAAGTACCGGTGCTGTACGGATAGTCTCAACTGCCTGCGGAAGTTTTACTCCGGAAAGGCTGCTCAGCTCATCAGCTAATGCAAAATCATCTTTGCCATCTACGCTTACTCCAAGAGCTTCCATTACGCTTCTTGTAAATTTATATGGGCTTGCAGTGGATGCAATGACTGTCGGTGTGGTATCTTTTGTATCTGCTGTATATTTATCATATACGCCTGCTGCAACTGCAGTATGAGTATCAATTACATAATGGCTTTCTTTAAAAATTTTTGCAATTGTCTGTGCTGTCTCTTCTTCTGTACAGTAGTTGCCATAGAAATCTGTTAACTGTGCTTTCATATCCTCTGTGATTGTATACTCGCCGCCCGCAGTAAGAGACTGCATTAATTCAGCACATTTCTTTGCATCGCCACCTGCAATACGATAAATCAGACGTTCCAGGTTACTGGAAATCAGAATATCCATAGAAGGGGAAGTTGTGAGAATGAAATCACGTTTTCTGTCATATGTTCCGGTGCAGAAGAAATCATACAGAACTTTATTATCATTGGATGCACAGATTAATTTGTGAACCGGAAGTCCCATCTGTTTTGCATAATAAGCAGCCAGAATATTTCCAAAGTTTCCTGTAGGTACTACTACATTGATTTCCTGTCCGTCTTTAATCTTTCCCTGACGCACAAGTGACGCATATGCATATACATAATAAACAATCTGAGGTACAAGACGTCCGATATTAATGGAGTTTGCAGATGAGAACTGATATCCTGCAGCATCAAGCTCTGCCTCAAGTTCCTTATCATTGAACATCTTCTTTACAGCTGTCTGCGCATCGTCGAAGTTTCCGGTGATTCCTACAACATAAGTATTGTTGCCTTTCTGAGTCACCATCTGTTTCTCCTGAATCGGGCTTACACCATGTTTCGGATAGAATACAATGATCTTAGTTCCCGGAACATCAGCAAAACCTGCCATAGCCGCTTTACCTGTATCTCCTGAAGTAGCTGTAAGAATGACAATCTCGTTATTTACCTGATTCTTCTTTGCAGCTGTAGTCATAAGATGTGGAAGGATCGATAACGCCATATCCTTAAATGCGATCGTTGCACCATGATACAGTTCAAGGAAATAAGCTCCGTCTGCTTCATGAAGAGGTGCGATCTCTTTTGTATCAAATTTGTCATCATAGGCATTGTTGATGCAGTTCTTTAATTCTTCTTCTGTAAAATCGGTGAGAAAACGTTTCATCACCTCATATGCTGTCTCCTGATAACTCATCTTTGCCAGTTTATCCATCGGAACATCCAGCTTCGGAATCTCTGTTGGCACAAATAAGCCGCCATCCTCAGACAGCCCTTTTAAAATAGCCATAGAAGCTGTTACGGTTTCTTCTTTTCCTCTTGTGCTTTTGTATAATACCTGCATGATATTTCCTGCCTTTCCAAAGTATTCATTTTGCCAATTGAACACATTATAGCATATGCTTTAACAAAATACCATCCTAAATTATTTTTCTTTTGCTTCTTCTTTTTGTCATTGATTACTAGGTTGAAAAAGAGGTACAGATTTTCCATGGCATGGTTATCTGCACCTCTTTTACTTACTACATACACTCATATCTCCAGAATACATCATCTAAGATTCCTTTGAATTCTCATCTGTGTCTGGATATGTATAGAATTCATGTACACCATATTTAAATAATCGTTTCAAATCTTTTTCAAACCATGAAACATTATGTTTCTCAGCCTCAGATTTCTGGATAAAAAACAGAGCTCCCTCTGAATAATCAACTCCCTCAAGAGCTTGTCTGACAGCCTCCTTTGTTTCATCGGTAACTGTCACTTCATATATACGACCGTCATACGTTGGTGAAAACTGTGGAACTCCATTGGTACGCTGCCAGACCACTTCGGTAACTGTATCCGGAAATTCATCATTTTTTGTACGATTCATGATTACATTAGCCACCAGAACACGTCCCTTGATATCTTCCGTTCCAGCCTCTGCTTCTACAATATGCAGTAAAGTATCATAATCTTCATCAGACATCATTTGGGCTTTCTCAGAAAGTGTCATTGTCTTCGCATCAAGATCATTTATCTTATTTTCCATTGATGAACTGACATCAAATTCTGCAACATTATCTTCTATCACTTTGATTCTCTGACCAACCATGACCTGCTCACAGGAGGTTCCAATACGAGTTACTGATTTCTTATGAAAAGTTGTACCCTTCATTCCCGACACTACACCGGCAATCCCTGTAGGTACTATATCATTTCCAGCGGAATGTGAAGAAAAAGTTTCCTGTTCATTCTCCGAAGCAGCATATACTTTATTTTTCCCATTATAGTCTGCCACTCTGCCGCCTGCCGCAAATGCAACCGCCACACATGTACAAACTGCAACCAATGCCAGACTACGCACTGATTCACCTGATTGTTTCTTTTTTTCTTCTTTACCGGGGTGGCTTAAACTTTTTTGAACTTTCATACTTTTCATTCCTTGCGCTTTTTAATTATAAGTTTTATTTTCGTAACATTTCTGTAATTTATAAGAAAATTATATTTAATATAATTAATTTTGTCAAGCTTTTTTTACATTTTTGTAACATTTGTACTGCGCATGGTTACTGTTAATGTATCCTGACCTTATCAAAAGCTACAACCATATTAGAATTTCCATATCTATCTTAAGTATAAAAGTCACTTTATTCCCCGTCAATAAAATCTATACGTAATAATTCGTTATTATTCACTCCGGTTACTGTTCACTCCGTTCTCAGTAATGCAACCAAAATTCATTCCAAATTGCCTACTTTTCCACACAAAGTAAAAACATAGGTGTCGGGTTATAAAACTCATCTTTCTTCGTGTAAATTCTTTCACTGATACCTGTATCAATCGAAAATTTCTTTACCCCAAGTTTTCCTAATATTTCTACATCCCAGGCAGGTCGGATATAAGAACTGATTGGGAGCTGCCGTTTGATTTCCTCACATTCATTCATCATTGCATCCCCAACTGTGAAATGCGCATGATTAGAAGGAAGATTCGTTGTATCAGCAAAGTTATCAGCTCCATAATTGGCATCCGCATTAATCAATACACCGCCTGTTTTCAGCACACGAATCCACTCTTTGTAAGCCCGTGCGGCATCTGGCAGCGTCCAGGTAAGATTTCTGGTTACGATCACATCAAAGCTTTCGTCTGTGAAATCTGGATTTTCTGCATCCATCACCTTAAATGTACAGGAAGCACCTTCCTCTTTGGCCAGTTCCCTGGAATGAGTGATCATGTCCGGAGTCAGATCAATTCCTGTAACTTCATGTCCAAGTTTCGATAAAAGAATACTAAAAAATCCTGCCCCACATCCCACATCAAGAATTTTCAACTTCCCTTTCGGAAGAAAAGTACTGATTTCTTTCATCCACTTATCCGCCATATCACTGTGAAGTTCGGCCCTTCTCTGTTCCATAAAGCTGTCACTTCTTTTCGTCCAGTAATTCGTAATCTTTTCTTTTCTCTCATCTTTCCTGGAACTGAATTTACCATAAGCAATCATTGGTCCGTCTTTTAATACCTGAAGACTGGCAACCTGATAAAGAATCACGCCATTTAAATCTGAATAACTTTTTTCCAGAATATTCCCTTCATAGTCACGTGTACATCCAAGAAATTCTCCTGCCTTAATAAGGTCTCCTGGTTTCTTTTCCGGATACCACAGACCAAATACGCTTGCAGACTGATAGCGCATCTCATCAATCTCCATCGGATAATACGTACTATAGCTTCTGAGTTCATCATAAATTCCAAGACAGCAAAGAATATTATGAACATCCTTTCTTGTAGAATAAACCTCTTCCTGTGTCCATCCTCCCATCTGTCCTCTCTCAATCAGTACACTCGGAATTCCGCAGGACGCCGCATAATTATAAGAACCTCCCGAAGCTACATCAGATTTCACCATATACGGTACATCTGCCTGTTCAGCCATCTTCTTTGACATAGCAACAACATCCGCATCTCCCTTTCCGGCATAATAAATATACGGTGTCAGTTCTTCAAAATCATCACCACTGTGAATATCTATATAAAAATCCGCTTTGCTCTGCAATGTCTGCACAACCGCATAAGCCAGACGTTCCATCCTGGTTCCATCCGGATTCCCCGGAAAAACACGATTCAGATTCTTTTTATCTTCCTTGCAAATACTGCCGCCACGTTCCTCAAATTCTCTTCGACAGACAGTTTTTACAATAATCACGCTGCCATTGATTTTTTCAGGCTCCAGACTCTCTGCAAGTTCTATGGCAGCCTGAATTCCCACATGCTCCCCTGCATGAACTGCTGCCGTAATCAAAACCGTTTTCCCCGGATTACTTCCACAGATCACAGTATAAGGAAGAGCAAACTCCCCTCCTCCAAGCTTCAGAAAACCATTTTTCTTAGTTCCTGGTGCAGTCATAAGAGAACTCTCCATATAATTCTGCGCATCATCCTCTCCCGGCTTCAACTCTTTACTATTCCAGTTATTTCCCGCTTCTTTCACAGCACTAACCATAAACATCGGCGTAGAATGATAATTCAGCTTCTCCTCCTGACTCCACACTCTGTTCCAGATTCCTGTATCAACTGCCACACTCGAAAACCCATTCTCCTTCAGAAACTTCCTGTCCCAGGATGGTCTGTTAATCGCAGAAAGCGGCATCTGTAATGCAATCTTCTCCATACGGTCAATATCCGTACAAAGATAATGATCATCCAGATTCTTACTCTCTACACTCCGCCTATCCTCCTCATAAGACTGACGCTTCTCATCATCATAAAGATAGCCATACCAGTTCGCATCAAAATTAAGCAACTTTCCCCCCGGCTTCAGAACACGACACCACTCCCTATAAGCCCTCTCTGGCTCCTTCAGATTCCAGGTCAGATTCCTGCTGATTACCACATCAAACACATCATCCTCAAACTCCAGATTCTGCGCATCCATCTTATAAAAAGTAATATTCCTGCAAAGTTCCCCTGCATTCTTCTTCGCAGTATCCAGCATCTCCTGCGTATAATCCACCGCAGCAACCCTATACCCCGCTCCAGCCAGAATAACAGGAAAAAAGCCCGGTCCGGTACCAATATCCAGAATCTTCAGCTCCTCCTTCGCTTTCTTCGGAAACTGACTCTCAAGAACCTCAAGCCACGCCCCCTTTTGCATCCCATTCAATTCCTTATGATTCACCTCAGAATACCCCTCCGCGCGGGTAGTCCAATAGCTCTCAATCTCCGACAATAAATCCTTCAATTATATCTTCCTCCGCTTTCTATAACAATCTCAATTCTATACAGTAATTGTATCTTACAAGTTACCAACAGCTTTCCTGCCCTCACCTGCACCATACAATATGATTACAAATTCATCATGACCTGAATTATAACAAACCGTCCCTTCCCCAACAAGCCCATAGGGGGGATACAAATTCATTCAATTTTGCCAATCACCAGCTTGCCAGAAATAAATATTTTTTCTGGCAAGCGTCCCCTTCGCAATTAAAAAGCTGCTATACAGGCCTCTCACCCATATAACAGCTTATCATCTTTTTCAAGTTATTCGGTTAAATTGCCCCAAGAATCTCCCTGGCATTATCAACCCTCTCCTGCGGCGGCGGATTAACCCCCTCCAACGGATAAGGAATCCCAAGATTCTCCCATTTAAACTTCCCAAGTGTATGATACGGCAACACCTCCACACGCTCCACATTAGAAAGCGTATGAATAAAATCAGCCAGCCGATGAAGATATTCATCCTTGTCACTGCCGCCCGGCACAAGCACATGTCTGATCCAGACAGGCTTCTTCATATCTGAAAGCTCACGCGCCATCTCAAGAATATTCTTATTTGAATGCCCCGTAAGTTTAATATGCTCCGCCTCATCAATCTGCTTGATATCCAGAAGCACAAGATCTGTATATTTCATAAGCTCAAGCCACTTGGAATGCCACGGTTCTTTATCTGTAAAAGGATTCGCACTGGTATCAAGAGTTGTATTTATCCCCATTGCCTTCGCCTTTTTAAACAATTCTGTCAAAAAATCAATCTGCAGCAATGGTTCTCCACCACTTACAGTGATACCACCCTTATTTCCCCAGTAACCCTTATATCTCAATGCCTTGTTTAGAAGTTCATCTGCCGTATACTCCTGTCCCTGATTCAGCTTCCAGGTATCCGGATTATGGCAGAACTGGCATCTCATAGCACAGCCACTTAAGAAAATCACATATCTTACTCCGGGTCCGTCTACGGACCCGAAGCTTTCCAGAGAATGAACATAACCTTTCATCTGCTTATCATCCATTCTGATTACATTCTGTCGTGGCAAGTTCTTGCGATAACATCCAGCTGCTGCTCTCTTGTAAGGTCAATGAACTTAACAGCATATCCGGATACACGGATTGTAAAGTTTGCATATTCTTCTTTTTCCGGATGTTCCATAGCATCGATCAGTTTCTCTTTGCCAAATACGTTTACATTGAGGTGATGAGCACCCTGATCAAAGTATCCGTCCAGTACATGAACAAGGTTCTCTGTACGTTCTTCATTACTATGTCCCAGTGCATCCGGATTGATTGTCTGTGTATTGGAGATTCCGTCAAGCGCATCTTCATAGTCAAGTTTTGCAACAGAGTTTAAGGAAGCAAGAAGTCCGTTCTGCTCTGCACCGTAAGATGGGTTTGCACCAGGTGCAAGAGGTTCTCCCATCTTTCTTCCATCCGGAAGAGAACCTGTAGCTTTACCATATACTACGTTAGAAGTAATAGTAAGAATAGATGTGGTTGGTTTGGAATCACGATAAGTATGAATATGTTTCAGTTTTTCAAGGAATGTGGAAAGCAGTGTTGTTGCGATCTCATCTGCTCTGTCATCATCGTTACCATAACGTGGGAAATCACCTTCAACTTCAAAGTCTGTAGTAATTCCATCCTCATCACGGATAGCTTTTACTTTCGCATATTTGATAGCAGAAAGAGAGTCAACTACATGAGAGAAACCTGCGATACCAGTTGCAAAAGAACGATCAACTTTTGTATCGATCAGAGCCATCTCTGCTGCTTCATAGTAATATTTGTCGTGCATATAATGGATCATGTTCAGAGTACCTACATAGAGGTGAGCCAGCCAGTCCATCATCTTGTCATATTTTGCAACTACTTCGTCATAGTCAAGATATTCAGAAGTGATTGGTGTGTATTCCGGTCCTACCTGCTGTTTTGTTTTCTCATCAACGCCACCGTTGATAGCGTAAAGAAGGCATTTTGCAAGGTTTGCACGAGCACCAAAGAACTGAATCTCTTTACCTGTCTCTGTAGCAGATACACAGCAGCAGATGCTGTAGTCATCGCCCCATACCGGACGCATAACATCATCGTTTTCATACTGGATAGAACTTGTTGTAACAGAAATATTTGCAGCATATTTCTTAAAGTTCTCAGGCAGTCTTGAAGAATAAAGTACTGTAAGGTTTGGTTCCGGAGCCGGTCCCATATCTTCCAGTGTATGAAGGAAACGATAGTCACTCTTTGTTACCATATGACGTCCGTCGATTCCCATACCTGCTACTTCCAGAGTTGCCCATACCGGATCACCGGAGAATAACTGGTTATATGAAGGAATACGTGCAAATTTTACCATACGGAATTTCATTACCATGTGGTCAACGAGTTCCTGAGCTTCAGACTCTGTAAGAGTACCATTCTGAAGATCTCTTTCAATATAGATATCAAGGAATGTGGAAATACGTCCAACACTCATTGCAGCACCGTTCTGTGTCTTAATAGCTGCCAGATATCCAAAATACAACCACTGGAATGCTTCTCTTGCATCTTTAGCCGGCTGGGAAATATCATAACCGTATGCCTGAGCCATTGCTTTCATGCCTTTCAGTGCACGAATCTGATCTGCGATTTCCTCACGAAGCTGGAAGTCGTAACGTCTCATACCCTGGCGGTCACTTGCTGCGAAGTCTTTCTGTTTTCCTTCGATCAGAGCATCGATACCATACAGAGCTACACGTCTGTAGTCACCTACGATACGTCCACGGCCATATGTGTCCGGAAGACCTGTAAGGATCTTGTTATGACGGGCCATTTTCATCTCTGGTGTGTAGATATCAAATACACCCTGGTTATGAGTCTTAAATTCATAGTTGTTGAAAATATTTTTAATTTTATCACTTACTTCGTATCCATAGGTTTCGCATGCCTGCTCTGCCATTTTGATACCACCGTATGGCATAAATGCACGTTTGAGAGGTTTGTCGGTCTGAAGTCCTACAACCTTTTCCAGATTCTTGAGGTCTTCATCAATATATCCAGGACCATAAGCAGTCAGAGAGGTTACAACTTCTGTCTCCATGTCCAGAACTCCGCCGTTTGCACGCTCTGCTTTCTGCAGTTCCTGAAGTTTACCCCAAAGTTTGTTTGTTGCCTCAGTAGGTCCTTCCAGGAAGGAATCGTCCCCATCATATGGTGTGTAGTTCAGCTTAATAAAGTTACGAACGTCGATTTTCTCTTTCCAACGGTTCCCTTTAAAGCCATTCCACTGTTCAAAATCTTTCATTCTTTTACCTCTTTCTCTAAAATATTTCCGCGCATTTCTCACTAGCCTGATGTGAGATAATAAAATGTAATTTATACTTTTTTAGGACACTTTTCTGTCCACGGTGTCAGTATACGTAAACACAGGCATTATGTCAATTGGTTTTGCTTATGATTTTAATTAAATACAATCTTTCTCATTTTTATTCAGGATTTCCCATTTGAATGTACTTTATCCTGTACTTAAAGGATTTTTGTACATATAAAAATACAAAAAGATACTTGGCAGGATATCCATCACACATCCTGCCAAGCACCCGATATTTTTTATCTTATGTCAATCTGAATTTTGAATTTCTTTCTAAGATACGAATACAAAATTGTTACTTACTTCACATTCAATGAGCTGCTAATATAATCAATTTCGTTTACTTCTTTCATTTTAAAGTAACGATTATCGATTATTTATTGCTGTTACAAGAGCATCGATAGAGGCTTTGATGATATCCGCATCTACTCCTGCTCCCCACGCAAGAGTTCCGTCTGGTTTTTTAATACCTACATAAGCGATAGCTTTGGAACTTGAGCTGCGTTCCAGAGCATGCTCCTGATAAGTCTCCAGTGTATATTTCAGCTCATATGCTTTCTTTAATGCGTTGTTGACTGCATCAAGACGTCCGTTACCTGTAGCCTCTGTTGTAATCGTCTTTCCCTGGAAACTGGAAGTAACCTGTGTCACAATACCGCCGTCTTTCTGCTGGAAATGGACTTCATTGATACTGTATGGTTCCACAATATTTTCAAATGTCTGTTTAAACAGGCTGAAGATCTCATCCGGATGAAGCTCTTTATGTTTATGATCAGATACTGCTTTTGTTGCATATCCCATTGCTTCACGCATTTTCGGTGGAAGATTCAGGCCGAATTTTGTCTCAAGGATATATCCGACACCGCCCTTACCGGATTGACTGTTAATACGGATTACATCTGCGTCATAGTTTCTGCCAACATCTTTCGGATCAATTGGAAGATACGGTACATTCCAGTGATCCGGATCTTTGTTATCTCTCCAGTGCATACCTTTGGCAATCGCATCCTGATGAGAACCGGAGAATGCAGCAAATACAAGGGCACCACTGTATGGACTTCTTTCACTGACTTTCATTCCTGTGCATTCTTCGTATACCTCACAGATATGTGGCATATCGGAGAAGTCAAGTTTCGGATCTACTCCCTGGGAATACATATTCATGCCAAGTGTGACGATATCCACATTACCGGTACGTTCACCATTTCCGAATAAAGTACCCTCTATTCTGTCCGCACCTGCAAGTAAGCCCATCTCAGAATCTGCAACACCACACCCTCTGTCGTTATGCGGATGAAGAGATACGATTACATTTTCACGGTATTTCAGGTTCTCACACATATACTCTACCTGACTTGCGTATACATGTGGCATGGAGTGCTGTACAGTTACAGGCAGGTTGATGATACATTTGTTGTCAGCTGTCGGCTGCCATACATCAAGAACTGCATTACAAACTTCCAGTGCATATTCTGGCTCTGTACCTGTAAAACTCTCAGGGCTGTATTCAAACTGGAAATTTCCTTCTGTTTCATCAGCAAGCTTCTTTAATAATGCAGCTCCATCTACTGCAATCTTTAAGATTTCTTCTTTAGATTTCTTAAATACCTGCTCTCTCTGTGCAACAGATGTGGAATTATATACATGTACGATTGCTTTGGGAGCACCCTTAACAGCTTCAAAAGTCTTACGGATAATATGCTCTCTTGCCTGAGTAAGAACCTGGATAGTTACATCCTGCGGAATCAGATTCTGTTCAATTAAAGTACGCAGAAATTCATATTCTGTCTCAGAAGCAGCAGGGAAACCTACTTCGATTTCTTTGAAACCAATTTTAACAAGAAGTTTGAAAAATTCAATTTTCTGCTCCAGGCTCATTGGGATTACAAGTGCCTGGTTTCCATCACGAAGGTCTACAGAACACCAGATTGGTGCTTTGTCTACATATTCTTTTTCTGCCCATTTCATGCATTTAACAGGCGGCATGAAATACTGTCTCTGATACTTGCTTGGATTCATCATTTTTCTCTTCCTCCATTATGTAAATATTATGTTTTTCCTGTGGGCTGAAATCTTACCGTTTTGATCATTGAATATAAATCCTCTGCCTGTTTTTATTGAAGCGGACTGAAACGGACGATTTATCTGATCCAGCTAAAATTGACATAAAAAAAATCTCTCATCCCCACAGACTTATCTGCAAGAGACGAAAGATACTATTATCTTACGCGGTACCACTCTTATTTTATGAACTACGTCATACACTCATGGGATACGGAACGAGTCATCGTCCTTATATCCTCTCCATATAACGGTGGACACCGTCTGCACCTACTCTCAGAAGGTTTCAGGCAGCTGCTCAAAGGCGAGTTCCACAATTTCCTTCCACTGCTTCTCAGCTCCCAGCAGTTCTCTGTGCTCTGGTCCATGTGTACTATTCCTCATCCGTGCATTTCTCTTATATTTTTAATAAAACCTCTGAAGATGATATTAACATAAAGCCGAAGCACTCGTCAAGAAAAACTTCTGCATTACTTTATAGCATTACTTTATATTATTATCATCAGTCGGGGCAACAGGATTTGAACCCGTATTGGTGCATTTCCCGTAAACCGCTATTTTACTACATTTTCTCGAAGCCCTTGTTTTTACTGCATATTTTATTATTTGCATGTGTAATAAAATCAGCTTCGACTTAACGTATTATATACCTATGCAACACAAAATGCAACACGAAAATTATATGAAGATGATACAATATTTCAAAAATAAGGTCAGCGAATTTAAGCTTCGTTGACCTTTTTCATTATATTCATATCAATTCTTGACTTGGTAGTTTTCAGAATAAACTCAGTTAGAAGATTATTTTATCTTCTTAAAACTTCCTGCCAGCACGTATTCTCGTACGAATCCCTCAGACGGGTGTCCGAGTCGAACAAGGTAGAATTTCTTTCCGGCAGAGTCTTTGATAGTTGCTCCTTTGATCACATCCACCAAGGTGTTCTTTTTTATCTTCGGCCACAGGGTTGATTTTGTCTTGCCGGCGTCCACGAACGTTTGGGTGTCTTTGCTTATTCTGGCTGCATATGCCACTTTTTCGGTGGTTATTGTTGTACTTCCAGAGTTGCTTTCCTGGTACCGCAGAACGCAATCCCACGGATAGTTTCGATAACTTCTTATCAGGAATTCCTTTCCGGTTTGATCTCCCGGCTGTCCGCCTGTCGCAGTACCTTTTTCGTTTATAGATGCTTCTACTTCTTTTCCATTTCCGCAGTACATTGCAACATGATGCGTCTCATTCAGCAGCACATCTCCCCTCTGGAGTCCTGAGCCAGTCGATCGGTTAACCTTACTGGTCACGTCAGCGAAGCCGCAGGAAAGGAATACCGCTTTCATGTTGCCTGTGTAAGTTGCTCCTTTTGTCTTGACTGGGGCGCCTGCTGCCTGCCATGCGCTGATCACTGCTGAACTACAGTCGTAATCTCCTTTTTCTCCCCATCTGTATATCTGATCATATCCATGAGAATTGTCTGCCGCCCATGATTCCATCTGTTTGATTGCTTTTTCTGTTTTTGTCATTGTCGTATCTTCCTTTCTTTCCGCAGTCACAGCATACTTCCGAATCATGCTGATTACCGCTTTCTGTCTGCCTTCATAGCCACCAACCTGGTTCGGTGTCGGGTCTGCAGGATCCTGACGCAGTGATGTGTAAATCTTATCTGCGGTATATGGTTCCGGAGTTTTAGACAAGATCCTCTTCAGTGCATCAAAACCACCCTGATGTAGAATATTGATGCATTCCATCATTGCGGTGTCTGGCATGGTTCCGTAGGCTTTTTCGATAGTCGGGGTGTATGTTCGTATCTGGTCTTCCATATACTCGTCCTGGCATTTCTTCCCGAGGTCAGTGCTGATGATACTTACAATGCACTGTCCTTTCGCAGATTCCGCTGTTACGGCGTATGTATCCCAGCTCTTCATCAGCAGGTCTTTTTCCATACCTGCATTATCCATGTCTTTGAATAGCTTCGGGTTTGCTCTCTGAATCCGGTATAACAGTTCTTTTGCTTCTCCTGCGTACCACTGCCCCGCACCGATCGTAATAGCTTTTTCATTGCTACAGTTCGCTCCGACCCCGGCAAAGCAGGAATAATCCTGCTTACCATATACCTGATCTCCGGATTCCACTGCGTACAGTATTTTTCTCAACACAGTTATATTTTGCTTATCCATAAGCATTTCCTCCAAAGGGGATGATTCCTCATCCCCTGAATCATTCGTCTTTATTTGCCTGTTTTACAATCTGGTTCACATATGTAGAAAGACCAGCAAGCAGGATTCCCTGTGTGATTGCTGTAAAGATTGCCATTGCAATATCCTGTCCGGTACCGCAGGTGCAGGTGGCAAACACATAGATCGCACAAATTGCAATGCTGATTCCACCAAGGATGAGAGGGATGTACTTATCCTTTACTGCCTGTGCCTGTTTTAATGCCATTCCCACGAAATACAGGGCAATTGCTACTACGATGAGTTCCGGTTTTACATAGTTGATAATCTGTTCTATAATCATTCTCCTTTTCTTTCTAGGTCTTCTATTCTATGATTCGCAACCTTAATCTGTTCCTCATGCACACTCATTTTTTCTTCCAGAGCATAAGTTCTTTTGATAAGGTTATTGTGTTCATTTACTCTTTTAGTCAGTTCTTCCAGCTTGTACTCCATAAGAGTTCGTGTCTTTTCCTGCTGTGCATTATTGCTGATCACACATACAATTAATGTAACCGCTGCACTGATGCAGGCTGAAATGATTGTTTCCATCTCTTTTTCCTTTCTGGCAATTGCGCCGGCGCAATTTGGGTAAAATAAAAAGAACCTTTCGGTTCTGCTCTGATTTTCTTCATATGTTCTCCTATGCTGCAGTTACCTGCCAGTCAAATTCCAGATCTGGGGTTCCTGTTATAATGAAACTGCTGGTATCCTTTTTTGAAATATAGAGATCTCCTTCTCCATATTTTGTGAGAGTTATGTAATATTGGTTTTCTATTGCATTAAGTAGGATAATGCATTTGCCATCTTCATTTAAGATTCCGTGGCCGTGTTCTGGGCAATATTTTTTAACTGTATCAATATCTTCTTTCTGCAACTGTACTAATTTTACAACTGCAGGAAGGAGTTTCTTTGGATCCCAGTCTTCTGGCTGACCTAATTCATTATATCGGCATGCATCTGGGTAATATTTATCCATTGCTTCTGCATAAAAGCCTGGTACTACTCTATTATAGTCTTCGCTTTCATCACTAAGAAGTTCTTCTTTATATTTGAACAGTACAGCAGGTAAACCGTATAGTCCCTTCACATCTGTTTCCTCTAAATCTGCTATGTGATTTTTATACCTCTTAGATGAACCACTCATTGCACGTTTAATAACTCCATCAGATGTTATATACAAATTCGCAGAAGTATTAAAAGCATAGTTTTTGGTTGCCCAAGGGCTTGTTATCGTCCCAGTTGCCTCTATCGTTCCAGTTACATATAGTTCTCTTGCAACTCCCGGTTCTCCTATATTTAAATCTGCTGGTATCTGGATTCCGTTTCCAGATACTATGGAATCTATAAAATTCACACGCAGCTTACAACCATTTGTAACTTTTATCTCTTTTTCAAAAGTAACTGTTTGCTCTACCAGAATATCTGTACCTGCCTGCAAATGAAGATAGTCAAAACCATTTAGCGCAACATGTCTCAAATTGTCTGAGTAGTATGCTGACATATCCAGCAGACCGGTTTGCGTATCGCCTTTATATCCTTTAATAACTCCTTCTTTCAGTTCAGTAATTTTATAAGAGTTATTCCACGGTTGCTTTGTTGTTAAATCACCTTGAATAGAAGCTCCTGTACAGGTTAATTCTCCAGCTTCAGTCATAGAGGAATAATCACTCTGCCACATTATTTTCTTGGCCTGCAGGCGAATGCTGTCTGCTGATTGCTCTATCAGGGAACTTACTTCTGATTTGGTGACCGTTTCTATTCTCTGCCAGAAAGATGTATTCGTACCTACAGCAGGGCCTGTACATTTCCAGAGCTGATTGACGTTATTTCCATAATTGCCATGACTGCTCTCCGGATATGTTTCAGCGCTCAAAATTGTTGCTGTATATCCAGGAAGTCCATCTGCTGATCCGGTCTTTGTTCCAGCTCCCTGAGTAACAGAATCAATCTTGAATCCATAGAAAGAATCCTGACTGCCATCTGTATGCCAGTATACATAGAATTCCTGAGTTGGTACATAAACAGTCGCTCCTGCAATACTGGTTCCACCCAGCTTTGCAGCACACTTCATCGTTCCATTATCATTATAAAAAATTTTCACATAGTCATAAGTTGTACTCTCTGTCCTACAATTTTCTGAAAACTTTATGATAAGGCCTGTATCACCGTAAAAATACCTGTAGGTATTTCCAGTAGTAGTTTGGATGTAGATGTCTCCATTATGCTGCTGTTTCAACTCTTCTGATGTCCAGGAAGATGCCGGGGCATTACTGGTTGTTGGAACATCTAGTCCATAGAAATTGCCGTTTTTCTGGTCTATAGTTTCTCCTAAAGATTCCACACGAGAGGTTATTTTATTGGCAGATACCTCAATAGCAGCATTCATCGCTTCCGTGGTTGCGTAGCTCTTTAATGTATCATTTTTTACGTAGCTTTCAGAAACCGCCAGAGAAATACTGTCAGCTGATTGTTTTATTGCCGAATTCATTTCTATTGTGGTGCTGTATTTCTTTAACTTCTCATCCGTAGATTCCTGGGCAAGTTTTAAAGCCTCTTCCTGAGCTGCCTTCGCAGCATCCTGTCCTGCTTTCGTGGCTGCAGTCTCTGCATCTGAAGCATATTCTTGTGCCTGCTGCCTTAGACTTTCCTGCGCAGCTGTCAAATTTTCAGTTGTTGCATATGTCTTTGATACTGTAGTTGATAAGCCGTCTACGCTGGCTTTTATTGCTGCATTCATCGCCTCTGTCGTACTATAATTTTCTGACAGTCTTGTATTTACTGCAGTAATGTTCGCAGATAAACCATCTACTCCTCTCTTGTATTCCGCTACTTTTGCATCAAGAGCGCTGTACTGACCAGTTACTGTATCATACTTTGTTGTCAGATCCGAGAAGCTTTCTGTCAGACCAGATACATCCATCTGAACACTTGCTAACTTGCTGTACATGGTTTCTTTACTGTTCTGTAATTCAACCAGTTCACTCTCGCTGATCAGAGCTGAAATCTTTCCCTGAGTAATAGAAATACTTGTTTCGTTTGCCTGAAAACGTTTCAGGATGGCATCCTTGGCATATATGTTGATTTCCTTTTCAAATATCACACCGCCTTCCTCCTTTTCTAAAAATCCATAATAAAAGACATCCTTGATGGGATGTCCTTTAGCATGGGTTCTTGTTTGTTCAAATAGTAAGGCAAAATATTCAAAATACTCTGCAAGTCTAATACAAAGTCAACGGATTGAAGAAAGTACTGTCAAAGAAATTACGTTTTATAAATTTGGTAGGTTAGTATCTGTGTTTATAAACATTAGTATAAAAGCATTCCATCCATCTACAACCGATTTTGTTGATATATGCGATATTCCAGATGATTATTTACCAACGCATAATTTGATAATAAATTATGTTACTCAGGTAGGTACCCCAATGCTTTTTCAAATACATCCTTTAAAAAAGAAAGCAAGTGTTTATGGTGTTAACGAATTAAAAAACGATTGGTTAATTCGACAAGTTTTCACATACATTTCTAAAGCTTAAATAGTAAGGCGTTAATTGATACTCCGACCATATCAACTAGTGTATCCGATTATATTAAAACGCTTTCAGAAGGAAAAATTCATTATTTTCGTACAACCTCTAATATTGCTGGTAATCCTCATACAAGTGGTAGTTGTGTTTTTATAATCTATATTATTGAAAAGTCAGTAAATGGAATAGGCTTGTCCATCAATCATAGTTCAACAGCATATTATATGAGAATTTCAATGGGAAAAATATATTATATCGCTCTATCTTAAATAGTAACACCTCAAAGCTTGCCTTGAAAGAAAACGTGACCGATATACAGGCTTTGATAAGCAAAGCTTCATCTAGCACGTACATTCTGTTCCACCTCTCTGGTGCTAACTATACAGGGAATGATCTTCCTATTGATGCGACATATAAATATGGATCTGGAATTATTTTTTACCGTAATTCAAATTCATGCAAAATCGTATTATTTCCGGAACGAGCGAAGCCAGTCTGGAAAATGGCTAATTGGGAAAAATGGAAAGACTTCGTAAATAATACGGTCGATTAACGATAGATAATTCTTGGTCTTACTATAACTAATACTCAAACATTTTTATGTTTTTTAATTAATATAAGCTAAAACTCAAGAGCCTCTTCCCATTTACTCTAGTAATGCCCTTCTCCGAATTTTTCCATTTTCCATATCTTCTGGATGTAATTCTTACCACGCAAAATAGACCACCATTTCTGGCAGTCTCAAAAATTCCATATGAAATCATCTTTGATTATGAAATATATCGTCTAAATGATGCTTTTACGTTCTCTTCGCTGACCGTTACGTACATCATAGTTGTATCTGGCTTTTGGTGGCCGGCGTACATTTGAATTTCCTGTAATGGTATTCCTCTATTGCCTGCATCCGTAAGTAAAGTTCTCCGGAATTTATGTGGATGAGCATGAATCTCTGTTTTGTTTCCTAAAGTCCGAAGCATGGATTGAATCGCCTGTTTTCCAAGCCTGGTATGTGGCTGTTTATTGCTTACGAACAGGGCCGGATTATTATCTTCCCTGGTTGCAAGGTATTTTTGAAGATGATATGCGCAATCGTCGGTCAGATACACTCTTCTCTCCTTTTTGCCTTTTTCTCCGTATATAATTACTTCTTTGTTTCCCCAATCTATGTCCTTTCTGTCTAATCTTACTGCTTCCCCTATTCTGGCTGCTGTACTGTAAAGGAATGCCATGATTGCAATGTCTCTTTGGGATTCCGCATTGCATCGCAGATGCTCCATTTCAGCCTGTGTAAAGGGCTTTTTAATCATTCTTGGTACTTTTATCTTCTTTAATCTCCGCATAGGATTTCTGGATATGTAGCCTTCATCCGAAATCCATGCGAAGAAGCTGCTTAGGTATCTTCTGATTGTATCCATATAGCTCATTGAGATTTTCCGCTGTTCCTGATACATTGCCAGATAATAGCGAATGTCATTTGTCGTAATATCCTGTAGTCTTTTATTCAGGGTTGTTACTAATCTGGTCACACAGTCTTTATAGCGTTCCAGTGTTCCTATACTGCAGTTTTCTATACGTTTGCTTGCAATAAAGGTTCGAAGAATCTTTTCCCAGTGGCTCTCGGAAGTAACCAGCTGAGTACACTCCTGCTGTACCTCTATTCCATGAAATTCAATTGCCATAACGTTTTCCAGTTTCTGAATCTCTTCGTTTGATAAAATCTCCTGCATTTTTTCCAGGATTCTATTCTGGATCTGTTCTATATTTGTCAAAATAATGCACCTCCTGCATGGTAATTCTGCCATATAAGAGATGCATTTACAATTTGTTCACACCTATATTAAATGGGAATACGAAGTTGCTTAAATGTCATTTCATCTTTACAAAACTTTCTATTGGCAGCAATAAAGTTGTCGTTTTATCGACCACCAATTTTAAGCCTGAAGGATATTTTTCATCTTTATTATGCCATTCGAATTGTATGCGATTTTCCACTCTTGATGAGTTACTATTTTATTTGTATCCAGTTCTCAATTTGACTACTACCATACACTATACGCACAAAAAGATTACTCGCATTAGCTTTAAGTTGTATACGAATCCAAACCACATCAAATGATATGTATGCGGCATTTTCTATTATTCCATACAAAATTCTAAGTCCTTCATTTGTTGTTGTATATTTTGAGTCGAAAGCTGCGATATTTTTGGTCATTGAGATGTAAAGCTTCGAGGTGTTACTATTTAATTGGTTTAAAGCCTGCAAAAGTGTCAGATTTCCCTGATCCAGAGTGAATGTCTGGGAGGTCAGATTTTGTAATATCTGTTTTGAGAGGTTTTCTAAGGTGATAATCCCACCTTCGTTGGTGTCTGGATCGGTGAAGATGAGTTTTTTTCCAGTTGGGATGGTTGTTACTTCCGGGAGGGTGTTGGCTGCTACGCTTTCTTCTGGTAATGACATAGTGTTTCCTTTCTGGCATGTGCCTTATGCATCTGTGCTGAAGCAGAGAGCTTTTCCACTCAGGGTGAGAGCTCCGATGCTTACTGTTAATAGTTGCTGTTTATAGGTTTCGAATCGTCCGACTACAACACCGCCAAATATGTAATTTTCATTATTTACGGTGATCGTATAGCCATATCCCAGGAAGGTTTCGCCGCTTTCTGTCTTTCTGGTCCAGCTATACCAGGTGGAAGGGTATTCTTTTGTTACTTCTCTGCCGTCTTTGTATACCACTGCTGTTAATGTTGTGGTCCCATCTCCGTTATCATGGTATCTGGCATTATAGATCAGGGAATTGTTTGTCAGGCCATGAAGGTCTGTCGTTACTTCTGACAGGTTTGCTTTGATGCCATCTATTCCTGTTTGGATATCTTCCACCTTATTATTGGTGGTTGTTATTGCCTCTTTTGCTTCATCTGCAGTATCCTGGGCTTTTTTGATATCTTCTGCCAATCCCTCTGCATCTGCAATGATTGCTACTGTCTGGGTGTCAAGCATCTGCACTCCTGTCGTATCATAAAGAGTACAGCGAATCAGATTTACATCAGGTCCTGTCGGTGTGTATATTTTCAGTGTTTCTGTTCCAGAAGAACCATAGGTAATGTTATAGGTTTTTCCGGAATCTTTGGATTCTTCTATCTGGAAAATCCCTGCATAGCTGCTTATCAGACCATTGTCATTTTTATATGCCGAGAAAGTCACACTGGATGGCAAAAGTGTTTTTCCATCCTTTTGTTTTCTCAGAACCAATGTGCTGGTCTGAATATTATAAGAAATACCGATCTTTCCATCTTTTGACTTGCTGATAGAAAAACGTTTTTTGATCCAGACACCATTATTTTTTATCGTCAGGATCTTTCCGCCAATCACTAATATTTCATCACCGAGCTGCAGGGCTTTTGATTCCAGGCCGTATTGTGCTTCGATATCTACATAACCGCTGTCAGCGGTCATGTCTGTTACCTGATAGGTCCGGGTTCTGTCATTCCAGGTACCAGTGATTCCTTCTGAAACTGTTACTCTCATTGCGTCAATGTGGTCTGAAACGTCTGTATCTCCCAGATATACTTTCATGGTTGTATGGCAGGTGCTATAATCCCCGCCGGTTCCATCCGGATTTGTATGAACTACATGCGCATCATTATCAAGTAATGCTCCGATCGCATCCAGTGTACTGATCCCGGATAATGTATCCAGTGCTTTTCTGGCTGTATCTGCCGCAGCGTCTGCAGTATCGCTGGCAGCCTTTGCAGTGCCGGTGGCACTATTGGCAGTTTCCTGCACGGTAGTAATATTTTTGCTGATCTGAGAGTATGCCTGGTTCAGATTCTGTCCGGAATCATCAAACCAGATCCGGCTGCTCTTGATCACCTGGGCACTGTTATTGATCTCCTTAAACAAGCTGTCAATGTCCAGCTTGGAAGCTGCGATATTCGCATTGTCTGAAACCATGCTGTCTACTACAACGCCATCTGCTATTGCGCCTTTTTGAACGCCGGCTGCATCAATCAAAATCCCTTTTCCAGTCTCATCGAACAGTGCAAAAGTAAAGTTCCCGGATGCATCTTTTCCTGCCTGCAGTCTCACCACGCCGTTGGCATCCTTCCACTGCTGGGTGGCTCCCTGTATCTGGATCCCGCCATCATCTGAGACGATCGTAAATTTATCCGTAGAAATAGTTCCCGCCAAAAGATCGGATATCGTGACCGTCTGCATTACTGCATTCCGGATCAGTGCCGAATCGATCACCGCATTCTGAGAAGTCAGGTGAATATTCTGTAGATCCCCCACTCCAGCATTTCCGGAAAGAAGTGTCTTGATATTGGCATAGTTGCCATCCAGGATATCAATCTTTGCATTGGCAGCTTTGAACTGGGTCGCGGTCAGATCCCGGAAATTTCCTACGTCTGCATTCAGCTTTTCAATATTGGCATTCGTAGCATTCAGGTTTGTAATCGTCGCATAGGTGATCTTAGCCGTGTCTACATCCAGCTTGTTGATCATCGCATGATTGATCATGACCAGCTGGGCGTAATAACGGTCCATTTCTTTTGTCTGGGGACCTTTATAGTCTGCATTTGTTTCTTCTTCAGACAAGCCAACCGCTTCGATCGTATGCGTCAGACCGCCGTCATACTCCCATTCCAGCTTCATAGCAGGAACCTTGTAAGAATCTCCATTCAGGTCCTCTACTGTTAAAATATCCCAGGGATCCAGGCGGGGATCTCCTAAGAGTTTCAGATTTCCAGGCATATAAGAAAACTGGCCGATTGCTGAAAGGATATTGTTCAGCACCTCTTCTGTCATAAATGGATTAGAAAAAGTAACTGCTCTTGCTCCGGTGCCTGCAGATATGGAGCTACTGTTCCCTTCTTCGTCTTTTCCTGTATAACAGGTTAGTTTTTCCACGTTAAACGAATACTCATTATGCTCAAAGTTATCCCAGTACCGTCCAGTCCCTACCGTATAGCCGCTGTCTGTATATGTGTGGATCTCTATCTGCCCCTGACGATTACAGAGAGCAAATCCGCCATACATCTGAGCTACATAGGAAAGGACCTCACGACAGGAATAGCCTTTCGGGTTCGCCATTGCGATTGCATCAATTCCTTCTGTTATCACCGGTACCCGTGTAATCTCTGCAATGCGTTTCAATATTGCAATCGTATCCGTATTATCTGGAAGGCTGGAAGAAAAAGGTGTTTCCAGGTTCATCATACGGTCATATGCCGTAAATTCTATCTGGTTCTCCGTCTTTTTGGGCTTTCCGGCTGTAAAATATCCAATGGGAATGTATTCCGTCAGGCCATCTATGTCCATGCCAATCTGCAGTAAAAATTCATGGTTTTCAATTGCGCCGGCGCAATCCGGGATTGTTGCTTCTACATACTGGGACACTACGGAGCCCAGGGAGAAATCATCCTCTCCTTCAGATCCGCCGGTAAACTTAATGTTTTTGGCATTCGTGATGCTGGTGTCATCATAAGTGATCAGGCTTTTAAACGTTCGGGAATCCTGCTGTATCAGATTTCCGAAGGCTTCCGTTGACTGATACATTCAGGTACCTCCTTTACTCTGTCATAAATTCCAGGGCAGTCAGCTCCTCGATGGTCAACGGATCAAATCTGGGATCATCGCATTTCTCCAGCACATCAAGAGAGACTGTCTGGATCTCTGCTTCGGTTTCTATATTCAGAAGTTCCTCAATATCTTTTGCATATCCTTCCTGATCCGGGATCACATAACAACCGTCGTTTACCAGAAACTGTCCGTTTTCGCCTTTCTGTGCGTAATGCTTTAAAAGCTCATTTCTTTCTGCAGAATAAGCTTCAGAAGCTGCGGTTACTGCTGATACGTTCTTTTTGATTGCATATCCCAATTTTACAGGGAGTTTCTTTGTTTTTATTGCAGCGTATGTGTTCAGAAAAGAAATAATCTGACTATTCCTGAGTTTCATCTGTGGTATCCTCCCCTGTTGTGCTGTCTGCCTCTTCCATGGAATCCTGCATATCCCATACTGCTTCCTGGAAGGCAGCAACCTGGGCACGGATTTCTTTTTTGTTTTTGTTGTATGTTTCTTTGTCCTGGATGGATTGAGTTACTCTGTCAGTGCCATTGGCACTTGTTGAAAGTTCTGTAAAGAGGCTCATTACAATTTTATCATCTACTTTAATGGTTCCGTTTGCTGTTAAGCTCTTATTAATTGTCAGTTCTGCTGCCATGTTTCTTTTCCTCCTATTTCTGAATCAAGTCAACGCCAGTCCCCTGGTAGGTCTTAACGCCTTTCACATAGGTGTAGACCGGATAAATTGGTGTACCAGCATAAAATTTTTTTGTTACACGTGTATTGCTTCCTGGATCTGTAAATGTAACATTAAAAAAAGCAGGTGTTATAGCAGTATCAATAACTGCAACCTGCTCTCTGGTTAATGGTGGCCAGGTACATTTCAAGGTATATTTTATCGCAAGAACATCTCCTATCATTTCCGCATTAGCGGCACGTCCCGTATTCTTGGACCATACCTTTTCTTTTGATATTGTAAGCCCATTTAATTTCAGAGTGGGCATTGTCACTCCGTTAATAATCAAGTCATCTCCTGCTCCTGAATCAAATGTTGCCAATACCTCGCCTCCTAACTAAATACAGGTTTTCCTGTTGATTTTTGATACTGTTGTCCTTCCTGTCGTACCACCTTGAAAAGTTTCTTGGAATCTCCCTCTAAATGGACATGTACTTCCATCTTCTGTCCATTTCCATTATTGTTAAAACTCTCTAATGCATTTACCATACCTTCAAATACGCCAACTCTGATACCATCTACAATCTGTCCATTATTGGCTACCGCGCTTTTGTTTCCCATACGTCCAACCAGCTCCGGACCATTCTCACGAGCCATGAACAATTCTCCTATATTTGGAAATCCACCATTAGCATACCAGTTTACGCTAAAATTCGGAGTCTGAAACCATCCGCCATTATAAAGCCTGTGAGTATTCCACGAAGATATGTATAGGCTTGGTACCGGAATATGCACGGAACGGAATCCATTTGCAAATGACATTGCCGCATTATAACCAATATTGTAAAGGTTTCCAATGCTATTCTGTATCTTGGTTCCCAGTCCAGAAAACTCCTGTGCAATTCTGTTTGTCCCCTGTTCAGTACTGGTAACCATGTTTTTAATCTCATCAGCCACTTTCTCGGCTGCCTTGATCCATGTTTTATTTGTTTCTTTTGACACATAGCCCCAATAGCGTTTGATATATAAATACACGGTTTTCATTGTATCCCATGTATCTCCCTTCATATCCTTCAACGCCGTAGTAACTGATTTCGCTGAAGCTTTCCATTCTTTCTCTGAAGTTTTATTAACTTCTTCAAAAGCACCCTTGGCATCTCCCGAAATTGATGGAAAATCCCTTTTGGATTTTCCAGTAAGGTCATCCCAGACTCCTCCTACTGTTTTGGTGATTTTTTCCCAAATAGTTGAAGCTCCTGTCTTTATATCCTCCCAGGTTCCTGATACAGTATCTTTGATTGAATCAAACTTCTCGGTAGCTGTTGTCTTTAATCCGTCCCAGGCTCCACTAACTGTCGTTGAAATTCCATTCCATGCAGTAGAGGCAGCTTTTGTTATCGTATCCCAGACATCTCCGATGGTATCTCTGATTCCATCGAATATATCAATAACGCCGCCAACCAGACCTTTGATGCCTTCCTGCAGTCCCTGCATCAGGTACTGTCCCATTTCTGCCATAACGGTAGATGGCGAATGGATTCCGAAAGCATTTTTAAATCCGTCGATAAACGGTTGAAAAATGTGTTCTTTAATCCAGGAGCCGATTCCAATTACTGCATCTTTGATACCATTTAAAAAGCCTTCCCATGTGAATTTTCCAGCCTCTGTAAAATGATCGATGATATACTGCTTGGCACTGTTTACCGCATCTCCGAAAAGACCGCCAATAAATGCGGCCAATCCCCCGAATGCTGCTCCTATCGCTTCAAACAGCCGACTTACAACACCATTCCAATTAATATTAATCAGGAATTCTGCAACTTTTTCACCAAGACGTTTCCAATCTGTGTTTTCAACACCTTGAATAAAGAAATCCAAGATTCCCTTTGCTGCATTTGAAATAGTCTGTCCGGCTTTTGCCCAGTCTATAGTTTCTATAGACTGATTAAGAAAATCAGCAACTGCCATCCCAAACTGTTTCCAGTTAAAGGTTGTTACCGCTGCGTAAGCAAAATCAATAATTGTATTAATTCCTTGTGCAAAACTTTTTCCGACTAATCCCCAGTCTGTTGTAGATATAAAAGAATTCAATGTATTTACAATCCCTGTTGTAATCTCTGACACTGTAGTGCGTATCAGATTCCAGTCCAAGGATGACAATGCACCATTGATTCCATTTCCAGCAGCTACTCCAAGACCATTCCAGTCAAATGTTTCAGCAAAAGATTTTGCATAAAGGAATATTGCATTTATTCCATTTGCAAGAGTCGTTCCCACCAGTGTCCAGTCTGTTGTGCTGATTGCATTATTTAATGTCTCTGCGATTCCACTTCCCCAATTTCTGGCAGTGGAATAAATCAGCTCCCAGTCAATGCCATTCAGGGCGCCATTGATGCCATTTCCAATTGCAGTTCCCAAGCTTCCCCAATGAAAGTTCTCAGCAAATGTATTAGCAAATCCAAAAGCTGTATTTAGCCCCTGTGCAAGGGTGTTGCCTACCAGCCCCCAGTCAGTTGCCTCAATAAATCCATTAAGGAACGTTGCAATGCTTTTGGCAATCTTATTTGCAGTATTCTGGATATCATTCCATGGAATACTCTGTAATGCGGCATTAAGTTTCCTTCCTACAATCGCACCGAGTTCAGTAAAATCTGCATTTTTCCAGGAATCCTTGATAAGTTTTGCCAGATCTTTATACTTGCTTTGGATGGCTGTCGTTTCAAACATATCATCCACGCCGCCTAGTGAGGAACCTTTTTCATTTGTCGTCTTATCATCTAGCTTATTAATCTGGTCAAACCCTAATATTGTACGTTTGTATTTATCCGCTGCTTTAGATGCCTTATCAGCGCTCTTAGTGTTTTTATCCAGGCTTTTTGCATAATCCTGATTTACCTTTTTTGCTGTAACCATCGTGCTTTTTCCAGTCAATGCTCCCATGAGTTGACCGAATGAATTAACCACACGTATGATCATCTGAATCAGATTATTCAGAATAGGTGCTACAACTTCAAGAATTGGTGTAAAAGCGGTCGCAAAGGAATTTTTCAGTTGAGTCAGTGATGACATCAGCATAGATAAGCTTGCGTTTGTATTGGTATCGTATTTAGCAAGATTATTAAATCCATCAACTAAAGCGCTTCGCAGCTTATTTGTTAAGGTAAACAGACTTCTAATTCCTAATGTATATTTGAGAATTGTCTTAAGTCCGCCTGTTAAACCTCCTGAGGAGCTTTGTGCACTTTTTCCGATTCCCTTAATTTTTCCTGCCAGCTTTCCAATAACTGGAATGCCAGTTGAAAACTTTTGAATCAATGCACCAAATAAACCGGAAGTTCTTCTGATTACAGGCCCAACTGCTGATACGGATTTCTTAAAAAGATTTACCGCATTTGTAAGTCCTCCCCAGCCTTTTTGCACAGCACTGATAGCTCCCGAGCCAAGACTGCCAAGGACTTTTCCGGTTCCAGATAAGATTCCTTTTCCGAAATTCAGTGCTTGTTTTGGAATGGAAACCGGTCTTGCAACATCTGTGCCATTTTTCTCCATGTTTGCTTTAGATTGTTCATATCTTTTTACTGCTGCCTCAGCATTCTTTATATCGTATTCCAGAGACTTCCAGGAACGACTTTCCTGATCAACACCAAGGCTTTCCATTTTGTCTCTTTTTTCATAATATTTATCAAGTACCGCCTGCGTTTTCTCAATATTGTCTTTTACTGCTTTATAATCTGCAGTTTCTGTTTTGATCCCTGCTTTCACCTGATAACCTTTAACCATATCTTTGATTCTCTGAAAGGGATTCTTTATCTTATCTGTTTCCTGCCTGATAGCCTCTGTGCTCTTTTTAACTTCCTGCCGGCTTTTATCCAGTTCTCTTTTCAAAGGACTGCTATCTGCTTCTATCGTAACTTTCAACTTTGCAAGATCTTCTCCTATGTTCTCCACCTCCTTTCTTTAAAGCCGCCGTATTCACTGATGACGGCGGCGGTTCCACTCTGCCATATAGGCTCTCCTGTTTTCTTTGTACTCTTCCCATTTTCTGTCTTCTTCTGCTTTTTGGTAAGTTTCCTGCTCTTCTTTAAACAATTCCGGATAATACTCCCATGGACGCTTTATATCTCCTTTTCCGGATATCAGTGTGGAAAAGTTCGCAGCGAGTATCTCTGCCAGGATAAAATTATCCATTATCTTCTGCTTTTCTTTTCGTTTTCTCTGACGTTGTAAACTGTCCATAGTATCTATAATCTCGTTTATAGACAATTCCCAGTATTTTTCTGCCGGAATGCCTAAATCTAAAGCATAGAAATATAGCTCAGAAAGCTGATCTGACATCAGGCGTTTTCTACTGCCTCCAAGAGTGCTGTTGCCATCTTCTCTGGCAAAAAACCCGATACCACCATGATTGGAATGATGACTTTCTGATAAAGTTCAATCTGGCTGTTTCCCTCCTCAATCCAGGTATCATACAGTTTCTTTACATCATTATAATCTACTCCATGTTCCCATGGTTCCATTGCCGCCTGGATAATGGTAAGCATTACAGAAAGCGGCGGAATATCATCAATCATATTCATGAGGTTCTGACGGTATTTATTTTCCAGTTTCTCAATCGTGCCCGCCTTTAATTTCAGACGAAATTCTCTTTCTCCGACCTTCCAGTAAGCAAATGGCTGTCTTTTCTTTTTTGATTCTTCTGGTTTTACCGCCTCAGTTTTCTCTGCGTCATCAAGCCCTCCAAGAGCCTGTCCTGCATTTTCATAATCTAACATCTCTTATCTCCTCCTTACGCTGGGTCCGTATATTTAAAGTCAGACTGAACTGCCATGCTTAATTCAAATTCAATCACACCATTAACAGCTCCGCCTGTACGTTTTACAGCTACCTGTGCGGTAAACTCAGTGACTGTACCATCTTTCGTTTTTTCCTGGAAATCCAGTACTTTTTTGTCATCCGCTGCTTTTCTCATCACGCGGTAAGGACTTTCTGCTTTTGTATTATCATATTTGAATTTGTATACGATATCTGGGAGATCACCAATCCCGATCTCATACATCTTATGTGGGTCTGTAAGACAAGTATTTTCTTCCTTGTCGATATCCACACCAAGTTCCGGAATCTCCTTCAATCCCGGAAGATCTGTATAAGCTGCACTTGTTGAATCCGTATGTTCCCTGTATCCCAGGGTTGTTCCGTTTGCTAACATCTTTCATTCCTCCTTTTTATGTCCAATAAACTTCTTCTGAATCCATCGCAATGATGCCCTCATAACGCATCTGCTTATGCTTCATCCCCGACGGGTCCAGGATATCTGCACATTCAGTTCGTTTTAATCCAGTCTTCTTCATTGCCTCATCCACGGCAAGTGTTGTTGTTGACGTGCTCTTTCTGTCCCAGATATCAATCCGGTACCTGACAAAAGCTTTGTCTTCCTGTAAACCATTTTCTGAGCTGGACGCTTCATATACATTGTTCTGTTCTTCCACATACTGAATGGTCGCATCTTCCGCCCATGTACCGGGGTAAGAATCTGATACATGTTTTGAAACCGTCAGAAGTGCTTCATACACCTTATCTTTTATATTTTTCATTTTCTCTCCATATTTGCTCTTATTTCTTTCAAGATGATATCCTCATTATCTTTTAATGCCGGATACATAAACGGATATGCCGGTTGTCCAGTGCATTGATAAAATCTTCCTTTAGGAGTATCAATGTGAAACCAGTGATATTTCTCCGCGACTCTTTCATCCACCTGGCTCTCATGGATCCACCAGGGTGCCTGTGTATATGCAGGAGTAACTTCTGGAGAAATCCCTGCATGGTTTTCCTGTCCTTTGGGACCGGTTCCAAATTCTACGTATGGTGCATATTCCTTGTCCGTCCAACAGGTTCCAATGACTTTCCCATCCTGCTCCGAAACCTCTGCATAAATACTTTGCCTCAGTTCGCCCATATCCACATGGCAGTTCATGACTGCTGCCGATCTTACTATCTGGATTCCAGTAGATACCGCCTGTTTGAGATTTGGATCTGACATCGTTTTTAATTTATGCTCTAATTCTTCAATACCACTTACACTCATATTCGTTCCACCTCCAGTGTCAGGAAACGATACGGTTTAATAGCAATGATCTTATAGTCTGGTTTCTGATCTTTGACCGTATATAAGTGAATTCCGTCAAGCTCCTGGATATCTGTTCCATCTTCCAGGATAAAATGAACATTGCCTTTATCATCTGGATGACTGACATATTTCCCATTAATCCTGACATTCCGTATGTAGTTCAGGCGCTGACCATATTGCTGTGCCTGGACTTTTCCGGATGCAGGCCATGACTCTCCGGAAATAGAAGAGGCAGCACCATACTCTTCGCTGGTACTGCCTTCAGAATCTTTTTTTATGATCCTCTTTCTGTGGTAATATGTTTCAATCCTGTTTCTTCGCATTCTCAAAGGTTATCCCTCCTGTTCTTGCAAGCCGGTACCGGTTCATAATGTCGTAAACCTGTTTGGGAGCTGTTTCAAATGAATAGCTTTCCCCTCCCTCGCTTCTGGAAGTTTCCCCTTCTGTTCCCATCCGATTCAGGGCAATAACAGCAAGATCCCGCACTGCTTTTTCTAACGGTGTAATAATCACACTCCGATTTGTGTAGCTTTTTACAAAGTCGGCAGCTTCTTCCAGATAAGCTTCGATCAGGTTTTCATTCGTCTCGCCTGTCAGGAGTTTTACTCTTTCAATATCTCTGGCTTCTGCCATATAATCACCCTTTCAGAATATCGATAAGGTCCTGTTTGGACAAAGAAGAAATTCCAGTAAGTCCTCTTTTCTTTGCTAACATTTTTAATTCTTCCACTGTCATTTCTTCGATATTTTTCTCTTCGAGCGGTTCCGGTATTGTTTCCTTTGGCAGGCTTTCTACCGGTTCGAATCCATCATTCAACAATTTTTCAGCTACTGCTCCATCTGCCTCCCGCTCAACATTTTTTCTGATCAGTCTCATCACTCTGCCTCCTGAATGCTCAGATAAATAGAATCCAGCTTATTATCCAGAACCCAGATATCATGGAAACGACGGTAATCCATCTGCCATGCGTTCAGTTTCTGATTGATTTCCGGGCTGAAAATACGCATGATATCCTGCTTTGTTACTGCAATCGGTGTTGTTGTCGGGCAGATAAAGAAATTCAAATTCTTGGCTGTAGCACCTTTCTCATATCCACCTTTCTCCTGTCCACCAGTCTTTCCATCATTAATTTTAATTGTAGTATACATACGGTTAGATGGTGTAGAAACCAGCGGTACACCGTCTACAGACGGTACCTGTGTCTGAATGCCGCCTTTAGAAAAGGTTACTGCTGTAATCTTTCCTGCAAGCTCTAATTCCAACTCCATGATAAAATCTGGTGTTGCCTGGCATACAAGCGGACCGTTATAGTTTTCTCTAATCGCCTTGATGCCTTCTTTCACTTTACGCAGGGCAGAGGTTCCCGTTGTTCCCGGGACATAAGAATATCCGATCATTCCTGCTTTATTTGCTGTAATTGTTTCTGTTGCGATCTTAGAAATACGATATGCATCAATTTCCGGAATAACCTGTGTTCTCTGAAATTCTCCCATAACTGCTGAAGCTGTCGGGATAAAATTAGCTTCGTTAATGTCCATAGGGTCAAGCTGGAACAGGCGTCCGCGGTCCTGAGTCATTTTTCTGGTTTCGTATTCCAGAGTAACAGATCCTCTCTGATATCCGTTATCTCGATCATAATCTCCCATTCCCTGTACATTCATTTTCGGGATTTTAACCTCTGATCCACCGTTATAGAGTACCTGTCCGGCATTGGCATCCATCCAGCCGGTGGTTGCTTCTTGTACCGCAATCTTATCAAGAGTAGTCTGGAATAATGTTGCTGTTGCTAATGTATTAATTGCCATATGTGTTCACTCTCCTTTAATATTTGCCCATCATAGCATTGTAGACCTGCTGCTCAAGAGCTTTCTGTGTATCTGTTTCCGGGGCTTTCTTTTGCGGCTTTCCACCTTTTAACTTTTCTTCCACTGCTGCCTCTACAGCTTTCTGAAAAGCGTTTTTGACTTTTTCCATAGATTTCATACAGGAATCTGCATCCGTATAATCCAGGACTTCTGCAAGTTCTACCGGAAGATTATCACTAGCTAATGTATTCTTAGCCTCAGCCATCAGTTCTTTTCTGGTAACAGCTGCCTCTCTGTCTGTCAGATCTTTTTCTCTTTTCTGCTGCAAGTATTTTGTTTTTTCTTCCTCAGTCATCTTTGCAAGTTTTTCTGCTTCAGAAAGTTTATCGTCTGTCATCGCCTGCCATTTTTTCTGCTCATTGGTAACGGCAGTGTTGATAGCTTTCTGCAGTCTTCGGTCAAATTCCGCCTGATTATCACCTGTTTTCAGAAAATCATCAAAAGATGGAGGGGTGTCTTCCACATTAGCACCTGAATTTTCATCTCCTTCAGAGCCACCGCCATTTCCGCCATCTGCGGTTCCAGCGCCATCTCCTTCTGCAAATAACTGCAGGTTCATGGGTACTCTGCACATTGCTTTTACTAATCTGTTTCTCATGTTCTTTCCTTTCTGCCCAGCCTATTCGTTTTCACGCCCGGGCCATTCAGTTTTTGGAGTGACCCGCTTCTTTAACGTCTGGCGGAAAAAGACACAAAAATAAGACGCTTCACCCCGCGTCCCAGAGGGAGATATTCGGATCACCTATTCCTTTCCTTTGTCTGTGAGCTTTTCAGATTCTTTTGTGATCTCTGCAACGCCTTCATGAATCAGGTGCTCTGCCCTGGCTTTTTCTACTTCCAGAACAGTTCCTGCTTCAATAATTTTGTTCAATCGAACATCACTGTAACGTTTAATGCATTTTACTTTCACTTCCTTCACCTCCTCTCAGTTGCGCCGGCGCAAATTTAAAAATGGCATAAAAATACCACCTGCCATTTCTGACTGGTGGTTATCCTATAACTTTTTCTATATCATCTATTGTTTTATCGTACAATGTTTCCCAATCTTCTGGTGAGCTGCCTACATCTACGATCAGTGCTCCATTGGGAAATACCTCCATAATACTTCCTACTCTTCCATCTTTTAGAATTACTGTATCAAATTCCTTTACTTCCATCTACTTCACCTCTTTAATATAGGCACTTGCCATCGTTACGCTATTTTCATCAGCAGACCACCCGACAATAACATTTGCCGGCTTTTCCTTCAGACCATTTAATATAATTTTCTGTTCATACATATGCTTTCCGTACCCATTTACTCCTTTGCTGATGGCTGGATACTTTGGAGCTTTTTCTATAATCGCCTGTTTTAACTTGTTCCAATTCTCAGCATCATATCCAAGTCTATCAGAAAAAGCCTTTCCCTTTGCCAGTCCTTCCGGATGCGTGCCTCCAAACAAATACTTTTCAAATTTTGCATCTGCAGCCATTGCTTTCTCTGCATTTGGCAGTTTCAATTCCGGATGCTGTAGCAAATCATTTCTTCTCTGATAATCAAGCTTCATAAATCTCCATTTCTCAGGTTCATTATACTTCATTTCCTGGAAATCCGCAAAACTTTTCGGCACGTCCTTTCCAAGAAGCTCTTTATATCTATCGTATTGTTCTCTGTCAGAATGTTTATTCTTGATGGATTTTTCTTCTGCCTCAGCCTTTGCATCACCTTTTACATATTTCTCATACCACTTTTCATATGTCATAGTCGCTGGAACTGTCTCTATGTGTCCTGTTTTCGGGTTATAGGCGCTTCGTTTCATATTCTTTAAGATATCTTCATTTATGACACTGACGGTTGTAGAACGGCACCACGGATGCATGGGCGGATAGTTTTTCCCAACCTTGCGGTCTTTTAAGAAAAATATCTTTCCATCCAGACTCCGGCAAACCTCACTTGTCCTAAGGTCAAGAGTTGCAAGGTAACGGTATTTTTCTATTCCGCATTCCTCATAAGATCTTGCTGTCAGCTCTCCGGATAAAAAACAGCTTTCTGTTCGTACTAGTCGTCTGGCCTGCATGGCTCCTGCTCCACAACGGTTCATGATCACTTCCGAAGTTTCTCTATCTGTTCTGCCAGTCAATAAACTTACAAGTAATTCCTGCTTTAATGTTTTGGAAAGGTCCTGCGTGTTCTTCCAGATACGCTGGGAATAATGTCTTCCTGACCAGTTCATGGAAAGTACTTGTTCAATCTGTTTTTTACTGATGTTAGAAAAGCTGAATCCAAGTCCTGTCTGCTTCTGGACATTGTAAATGGAACGATAATAAACATCCTCGCAGAGGTTTTGAAAGAAGCTGGTATCAAATAACTGTTCCTGTTGGTATGTTTCCTGCATAATTGTATCTACCTGCTGTAAAAGGTCCTTCAGTCGTTCCATTCTGGCTCTGTATGCCGGGGCTTCCAGTTCCTGAAGAAGCTGCTGCTTTGTCTTATCTGAATCCTTATTTTTCAAAGCATTCAGCAGCTCTTCTAAAGATGTCTGGTCCTGTAAAGTGTTCAGAAGATTCCACGCCTGTGTTTCTGACAGTCCATACTTAGTCATATATTTTTCAAAAATGTCTTTCGCCTTATTGGTTAGCAGCATGGAAGCATTTCTATATACCTTTGCTATCAGATCCGCTGTTTCTTCCGCATCTTCCATTCGATGGTACATATCCCAGGCAGCTCTGTTTTCCCAATAGGAATCATTCTTCATCTACATTATCCTTTTTCTTATCAGATGTTTTCTCTTCTTCCTCTTTTTCAGTCTGATCTGGCGGAGTGTTTCCCTGCATTCCAAACATCTCCTGCTGCCGTTTCAGATTCTCTTCTGTTTCCTCATCCAGGGCTTTCAGTTCATCATCTACATTGTCTACAAATGGCACCTGTGACAGAAGTGTCTTCCTGCTTACTTTTCCCCAGAGATTTGACACAATCTGCGAGATTTCAAGAAGATTCTTTGGTAAAGCTCTGGTAAATGTCATTGTGATTCCTGTTGGATCCACACTCTTTCCATACAGAGAAAGGAAATTGCAGAATATCCGGATACGTTTTCTTAAACCTTTTCTGTAGTATCTCGTTTTAATCTTTGTGATATTTTCCATGCCCAACAGTTTAAACTCCATGGCTACGCCTGAGACATTTCCGCCGAAGCTTTCATCTGTCATACAGGGAATATGGGAAAACTTATGAATATCCTGTTCTATCGCTTTTTTCAGGATCTCCACACCAGATTCATCAAACGTTCTGGTCAGATACTCTGCTTTCGCTCCATCTGGTACTTCCAGGACTTTTCTCTTTTTCAGCTGTTTCATTGCTGCGGTTAATCCATCTTTCTTTTCCCCATTCCCATCTTCAACTTCCTCATCTGCAAGCAGCGTTCCATAAATAGCTAAAATCGCATCTATAAACTGTTCTTTATCTGTAACTCGGTCGCTCATCAGAACGTTGTAGGCATCAATCAGTGGAATCTGAAGTTCAAAATCGCCAATAGCTAATTTATTATTAAGGTATTCAATAATAGGGATTTCTCCCAGATAATGTGGTATTGCTGGTTCTGTTGTTGCCTGATATGTACTGTTATTTTCAATATCCAGTTCATATTTATAGTTTGGGGTCACTACCGTTGCCATATAATGGTCTGTTGAAACTCCAGAATCATCCTTCCGGATATAATAATAGACAGCAAAGAGTTCATTTTCCTCGATGCTGTCATCTTTTACCATAAATGTATTTTCTGCTGAAATATTTTTCATGCATAGATAGTTTTCATTTTCTTTTACATAAATATATTCATAGGCAAGACCGTAAATGGAAAGTTCCAAGCCATTATCTCCATCTACTTCATCTGCTCCGGCCAGTTCCAGGGCGTCTGTCAGATCTGTAATATCATTTTCTGATTTATAAGATACCGGATTGCCAATGAAATAACTACTGGCCGTATCTGAGATGTCCCTGGCGTGATTACAGACCAGCTTATTTTCACGTCCTGAATCATTTAGGATCTCATGCTGTCCTTCATAGTAAGCCATATTCTTTTTTAATCTGCTTACCATGCTGATATGTTTACTGATCAGCTGCCGGATCATCTGCTTATCTGGGTTCAGTTCATCGAATCTTTCTCTTGGAATTGTAAATGTATACATACTTCTCACATCCTTACTTCTTTTAATTTGGCAAGTCTATTACCGATTATGGTGCTACAGAAATAGCGGGTGCTGTCCATGGCGTGATCATGCTGCTTTATTGGTTTATCTTCGCCTCGTTCCAGGGCTTTCTCATCCCAGATATAGGATGCAAACTCCTTGATGGTTTCCTTGCATGAAGAAGCAAAGACAAGTTGTTCCATGTTCAGAAGCATTCCTACCAGACGGATTCCATCCAGTACATCATTGTTTGCCTTTATGACCTTGTAACCACGTTTTCTAAGCTCTGCAATAAAAGAAGCAGCGGATGGATCCACGATAACTGCCTTGATCTTCGTTTCATCCAGCCACTCCTTCAGGTCGTCTGCATATTCTGAATCTGTTTTCTGTTTGCCTTTATCTCTTCCGGAATAGTAATACTCCCTGATGCAATACCATTTCCCATTGACTCCTTTATTCCAAAGCAGGAAAACAGTAGCATTCTGGGTACCGTAGTCGCAGGATACATATCTGCTACCATTGATTAACAGTTGAAAAAAAACGCGAATATTCTGAACATTTTTCTCTTCGTCAAACATATCATAGATGATGCCTTCTGCTGCCGCCCACAAACCAAGAATGTAGCGTTTAAAGAAAACGCCGATATACATGCTGCGGTATCTGGCTTTGATTTCTTCACTCAGAGACAGATTATCGTCCATTGTGAAATGAAGATATAACAGTTTCTTTTCCGTTGCTTTATCAATCCAGTTGGTTTTAAACCAATGATACGGACCGTCTGGGTTACAGTTGAACCAGAACTTTGAGCCGGTTACAGAGCATCGTCCTGTAGCCTGATTCACAAATGATTCTGGCATCAGTGCAACTTCGTCGAAGAATACTCCGGCCAGTGTAATACCCTGAATCAAGTCCTGTGAGCGTTCATCTTTTCCGCCAAATATGTAAAAGTAATTCTCTTTTCCTTTTCTTCTGACCACTACAAGATTGTCTGCTCTGTGATCTGTGATCGAATATCCTCTTGACCGTAGCATAAGTTTTAGCCAGAACAGGACATTTCTTCGAAAGGATCCTATTGTCTTTCCACACATGGCAAAATTCTGTCCCTCAAACGAATTCATTGCCCAGAGAACAAAGGACAGCGACATGCTGATTGTCTTTCCTGATCGGATAGCTCCATCAGCAATGATGCCACTGTAATTTTTTACTGGAGAATTCTCTGTCCACCAATTTAAAGTCATTCTTTGCTTTTTCGAAAAAGGCCGGAACTTAAATACCTGTTTCTTCATCTTTCCAGTCCTCCGCAGCAGTTCCTTTCAGTGCTTCCAAAAAACCATCATCTTCAAACTCATCATTATCGCCTGTCTGCGCTTTCAGTTTTGTAACCTCTGTCTGTGCTCTGATCTGCTCAATTCTGACTTTCTGTTCCTCAGTTGCCATATTCATGTGGTCAGATAGCCATTGTAGTGCCTTCATGCGGTCAGATAATTTAATGCTGGCTCCGTCTCTGCCTTGTTTTACTTCTGCCAAGATGGTTCCGTCTACCTCGGAAGAATCTTTGAACCGGACTGTATTTACAATCTTTGTGAGTGGTTTCTCTTCTCCGGTTTCAGGATCCTTTATCTTCACAGGTCCATACATTGCCATAACCGGTACCTCTTCCGTACCGAATGTCATGTAGTCAGTAATATCTGCGAAGGCTATATCCATGTACTTCTGGAAGATGTCCGACTCTGAAAGAAATTCTCGGTTCAGGCGTTCCTGCTTCAGTCTGAGAATTTCTCCTTTTACTCTAACATTTCCTAACATCCTCGGACCGCTTGCTGCTGCCGTAAGGTAATCTGTTTTATATGCTTTCTGATATGCTTTTGTAGCATTGAAACTGCGAATGTAATAAACGCAAAAAAGCCGCTGTTTATCAGTTAATTCAGGATTTTCTATCACCTGCTCAACTTCGCTCTCAGCCGCTTTCTTTTTCTTCGTCTTTTTCTTTTCCGAACGTTCGCTTTTTTTATCCGAACGTTCGCTATCCCATTTATGGGTGCATTTCCATCTTCTAACGGTACCTTCAGGCAGATTTAGTTGACTTGCAATCTCAACTAATTTCATTCCCTGTCGATATAACTGTCTGGCTTCTTCTATTCTTTTATCTGGTGCTCTGGCCAAGCCTCACCACCTCTCATTCGTTTCGTTTTTGAGTATAAAAAAGCAGCCCGAAGGCTGCTTAATTACAAAAAGCTAATCACATATCGATTCAAAAATCGTATAATTTTTACGTCCAATTAAAAATGATAATAATTCTTTATGATTATAAAAACAATTATTAACTAACAAAGATTCTTGTTTAATTACAAACGTTTTACATTTATTGCAAAATGTTTCAAATATATTTATGTAATCTATCGCGTCTCTCATTTCATCAGTTTCCAGAAGTTCCTCGTAATAAGAATATAATTGAAGATCAGCTTTTATATTACTATGAATAACTTTACAACATTTCCCATATTCGCCTTCCAAATAATCTATAAAAATTTTTCCTTCATCCCCATATTTATCACGTAATTCCGTAACCATATTTCGTACGCCCGTATCATTCAAATTATCATACTTCAGCAGAACGCGTACAAAATTTTCTATCAAAGATCTGTAAGTTGTATAATATAATTTCCGTGATTTTATTCCTAATGAATGTACTAAATTTAAAGAATCTGAAATTAAACATTTTGAATAATGGCAATGTACGGAATCTTCGTATAAAAATACTCTTTTGAAAAATATAACTCCTTTGGCGATAGATTTAAGTTTTACTTCTGGTGCATTTCCAACGTCTTTTTGTACCAATTCAATAAAAAATTCTATATCCTTTTTGCATATCTCAATGTCTCTATATCGTTTAAGCATGTCATAATCCCTTTAGCCACTTTTTTAATTTATCATTTTCATTTTCTTTTTTTACTTTTTTAATATTTTTTTCTGGTTCATTGGATTTATTTTCATTTTCAATGTTGTCTAAATAGTCCAATATATTTCTGCTGATTTTTCTTATTTCGGAATTATCTTCTATATTTATCAAAATACGATTTATTCTTGCAGACATTAATGTTCTAGACTTTATCACATATTCAGGAAATTTTATCTTCATAACATACTCAATAAATTCTCCTACATCTGTGTTTCTTTTTATTACATCTTTTGAGATAATAATTATCCCCATTACTCCCATTAATTCTACTTTGCTTACATCATTCTTTCTTAAATATAATTTTATATTTTTTACATCATACATCATATTTTTCTATCCTCTCCAGAAATTCTTTACATATAGCGCTTATGTCTTCTCTTGATTTTTTGTATTTTGAAGCTATATTTCCCTGAAGACCGACTAATAAATCATTTACATTTGATGTCATATTTTCAAACAATCCAATTTCTTGTACAATTTCCGTACTTTCAAAAGTAGCCTTCAATTGTAATGTTTTATGAGTTAAGTCTTTTACCATTGTATATACGATTCCTAGCGGTCTTATTCCTATACTTTCATTATCATCGAGTCTATCAATAACTTGTTTCAGTAATTTTATTCCTAAAATGGAATATCGATCAATGCGAATAGGTACTAAATAAAAATCTGACGCAATTAACGCCGCATCTGTATATACAGAAATAGTTGGAGGACAATCAAGAAATATAAAATCATATTGATCTTTTAAATTATTATTTAAAATAAATTTTTTTACTTTTTTAGCCTTAGAACCATCCTTATCTGTTTCAACTAAAATAAGATCAATGGTTCCAGGTAACAGATCCATATTATCATTAAGATGCACCAATATATCTTCTGGATTTGGTAAATCTAAACGTTTAGCAATTGTTTGTTGTGTTTCAAATAATCGCATTACTGTTTTTTGATTTGTTCCTTCAGAATAATTGCTCAGGTATTCATCTTCTAAATTAAACTCATTAACTAAACTTTGCGTTGTATTGAACTGCGGATCTAAATCTATAAATAAAACTTTTTTATTGCAATAATTTGCAAGATATTCTCCAATTCCAATACATAATGTTGTTTTTCCAACTCCACCTTTCATATTAATAAAGGACACAACTTTACCGCTCATATTTTTGTTCCCCTCCAACATGCATTTTTTTATATTATATTACAAAACGTCCCATATTTCTACAGGACGTTTTAAAAATGTATGCAGTTTGGAGTTCTCCGTATGAGAAATCAGAACATCAGGATTCGAATCTGCAGCTCCATAGCTCACGCTCACTCCCTCTCGGTGAGATGTTCTGGCGATCTGCCAGGTGGACACTGGCAGTCATTCAAGGGAAGGAGAACTCTGTATAATCTTCCACTGAGTTCAGTTTATACTATAGCATATTAAAATCGGACATATCGGACAAAACGGACAATTTTACTTTTTTTCAAAAAATCTATTAAATTCTTTGCGAACGCCTTCTTCAGTTGCTCTTCTTCCCATCTTTCCAGCTACCTGCTGCCAGGTCAGTTCTTCAAAGACCTTGTATTTTATGATTCTCTGCATTCTTGGAGGAATTGTATTTAGCCACTCTTCCACGTTTGTTTTTAACTGCTCTGTCTGGGATTTTCTTTCTTCCAAAATCTTCTTCTGATATCGGAGTTGGCTGTCATCTGTATAGTTAAATGTTGTTCCCTGGATTTTAAAATGTTGTGGGTTATAAGGAAACTCAGGATTGCTTCCGGATACATTGGTCTGTATTACTGTCTTTTTCTTTCGGTTTAGCTTTTTAATTTCCTCTTCTGTCTCTCTAATCAGTTCGCAGGCGTCTATGTATTGGCTTAAGATATTCTTGTCCATCGATATCGCTCCCCTCTCACAAATTCTTCAAACTTGCATCACATATTGCTCACATTTTCTGGATATATTATTACCTGTACAGAGCAAAGAGTAATTGCAAAACTTTTTTCTTTTTCATACTTTTAGCCGGGAGCATGATTGTTCCCGGCCTCCTTCTTTTTATGTATCACTTTGACATAAGTGCCAGTAATGGCAGAATAAACAGCAAAATCTGCATTTCTTTCCTCTGGCTTCGAATAACCAGTATCTTAAGCGTTTTCTCATTTCCTGTATTCCCTTCCTGTCTTTTGGTCTCTTAATCCGGTTATCTCCAGTCCCATACGGTATGCCATTGCCCGAAGGATACAATAGTCTTTGTATATCTGTTCTGGCATATGTCCTGCTGCCCGGATTGCTTTACTAGCTGTTGGATCCGGATAACCTTCAGCGTTTCTTCCCATCATCTGGTCTCCTTTCGCATAATTTTAAAATTCTGTTTCTGCATAAGTCCCAGTCTATCCATATTGAATCATTCTTTTTTAGTGCCGTATCCACGCAGTCTACCTTGTATTTATGTTCAATCGCGAAGTTTGAGTAATATGCCTGTCTTATCTTGTGAGAAGAGCATTTTAATAATTTCGCAACTTCTCCGGCCGGAGAAGTCGAAATAAGGACACGTTCTGTAGATGCGTCTTTAACTTCGTATAGGTTCATTTCTTCTCCTCATAGAATCTGCAGTCTGTGCAGTGGCGTCTGGTTGTTACTATCTTATTTTTGATGATGTGCATATTTGGACAGGTCGGAAGGACAAATACGGCTGTGTTTCCTGCCTTCCCTGTACTGTGTCTGCAGATCATTGCTTTCCGTCTTGAACTCATTTATTTTTCCTCCAGGTAATTCTTTCCAAACATCTTTACAAATTGTTCCCTGCTGCCGCATTTGGTTTCGAAGGCTCTCTGGCCGATCCGTTGCAGGGTGTATCTGACTTCTTTGTTCTTATGTGCAGATACATCTGAGATTCTGTGGCATTCCGGACAAAGATATACGGTCAAGCCATATTGCTCGGAATACTTACGGTTTGCACTTCCGTAGATGTGATGGCGTTCTGTGTAGCCGGTTTTGCCGCATATGAAGCACTGGCCCTTCATGTCTCTGTCAATGATGCTTTTGTAATGTTTTTTTCGTTTCTTTTTAATGATTCCTTTTGGGAATAGTAATCCTTCCTGATTCATCTGGTGTACCTCCGTGATGCTCTGATCTGAATATTTCTATCCTGGATATTCCGGTTAAAGTCTTCTACTGCTCTAATGGTTTCCTGTTTCTTCAGTTCTGTCAGTCCTCCCCAGAGCTTTCCAATGAAATCATGGTAGCGTCTATCACTGTAATGCATCCCTTCTGGTGGATTCCAACCGACTTTTTTATTGAATAACTTCTTTTTCTGTCTGAGGTTCATGTTTCTCCTTTCTGGTATCATTCTCCTGGTCTTGGTACGGACCATCAGGGCATTCAAGACATCTACAAATGATTTCCCCATTTTCGTCTCTGTAGTAATCACCACCATATTCGCTGCATTTATCGCAAGGATCTTCGTCCTCTACGAGGATTTCTCTCTGGTCACAGAATCCGTTATCATTATCGATACAGGTTTTACAGTTTTTCTCCATCTTTGTCTCCTTTCCCCTTCCTGCGATCTGACAGGCTCACGCAGGAAGGAAATGAATCTATGTGAATTTTGAAAGCCCCCTTAGTTTTCCCATGGTCTTCCGTTATGGTCTACTTTTTCATTCAGCCATCTTTCCCAGAAGGCAGGGGCCAGAAGCATGTTATAGGTCTTGTTCGCAAATGATCTCATCGCTTTTGCAAGATACTCGGCGGTACCATATGCTGTTAAGGAATCCATGTAGGTTTTTCTGGTTATCGGGCTTTCTTCGGCTGTTCTGATTGCGCCGGCGCAATTTCTGGTTCCGGGCGAACATCCTGTTCGGTTACTGGTTCTGGCATATATTCCGGATGATTCTGGATGTTATCCTGTCCAGGAATCTGTGTGTCAGGCTCTAGCTGTGCTGTTTCTTGACATTTTTCGATATTTTCTGATTCGGATTTTGGTGTCTGAGAATCGGGTTCCGGCGATGTACTTTCTGTGCGCAGTTCTTCTTTTTCTTCAACTGCTGTTTCTTGACTTTTATCCACAGAGTTGTCCACTTTTTCCACTTGATCCGGCTTTTTCTTTTCTGGTTTCTTTGCTTTCTGGACCCTGGCAGGTTTTTTCTCTGGTTTATCTTCCAGATGTTCTTTTTCCGGAAGTTTTTCTCCATACTGTTTTTCCCACGATTCTTTTGCATTTTTTGTAAAATCCATGAGATTTCTTAATGCTCTCTCCAGCTGCTGCCAGATAAAATCCTCTTTTTCCTGTGACCTGACATTGATCAGTCTTATTTCCTGTTCTGATAATTTCAATGACAGAAGCATGCGTCCTATTCCAGGAATACGCAGGGAATATATCTTTTCTTCATTCGGGGCAAGGATCTCTGCTGCTCCCTGACTGTCATCGATCTCAAGGGCTTCAAACAGTTCTATATACGTTTCAGGATAGTCTTTCCCCAGCTGGTAGACTGTTTTTTCCAGGATTGACGGAAGTTCTTCCTGTTTCTGGTCGGTCTCTTCCATCATCACATCCAGATCGGTGATCATATTCTCTTCTTTTATCTCAGAATTTAAGGTTCTTACATCTTCTTTCGAAAAGCTTTCCGTGATCTCCTCGCTTATGATATCTGGAAGCGTCAGCATCTCCATCAGGATCGTCTTTCCTATGCCGGTGTATTTTTCCTGTAGTCTTCTGGAATAGCCGTTTTCTGAATATTTATCATTCAGCTGTATGTATCTTGTTGTCTGGTCAGGGCGGAGTCCATATTCTTCCCTGGCAAATTCTCCCATTGAGCTGTATCCGGATTCCTGAAGGACTCCCGTATCCCTTGCAATCTTTAACTGGTATCCCAGTTCTACTGCACCCTGTGCCATTGTCATTGCTCCGGTGCGTATCTTCTCAACAGCAAGGTCTGTATCTCTTTTAAATCCCTGATAGTCTTTTACTATATTCTCCACTTATACTGCCTCCATAAAATCTTCTTCCAGTTTCTTCAGGACGAATGTGTTTTTGTTCTCCTGAAGTTCTTTTATGTTCTGTTCCCTTAAGGCTGCACTCTTTGCCGCATGCACCCTGTCTTCTTTTGTAAGTCTCTTTTTTATCTCTTTCTGCCAGAGCTTCAAAAAATCCCTTATCTCCTCGATTCTCGGTTCTTCATCATAATAGGAGCGGTTCTGCCGAATTGTGCCTCCCGGTTCAAACTCGATGGTATAGAACGGGATATCCGGTTCCTGCTCCCTTCTAAGGAATCCGATAAATGTTTCCCTGTTCTCGATCCGGTTGAAGTACCTTTCGGAGCTTCCGGCACAATGATGCAGGGCATATCCTTCCCTTACGATCTCTACCGGGCTTTCCGGCATGATCATCCGGTACCCGTCTGCGGCAAATTCATACTTTTCTTTTACTTCTTTCATTACCGCAGAAGCTCCCGAGAATTTTTCTTCCATCTTTTCAGCTTCCTGCTGCCTCAATTTCGGATCAGTATTCATTCTTTTTACGATATCGAGTTTCTGACCATCTGTTACCAGTTCGTCATGTCTCTGTTTTAAGTTCTTCGGTTTATAAAACAATTCCTCATCAAGGCTCTTATTCTGCGCCTGGCACATGCTCAGATAGTCTGCCCACTGTTCCAGCACCCTTTTAGGTGTTTTATATCCCTGTTCCGTCTGCTTTCTTACGTAATTAACAATCTGTTCGATACTCATTTTGTCTGGAATCCCACCCGGCAGTGTTTCTATCTTATCAGTATTGATCCCGCATTCTTCCAGATAATCCATACTCTTTTTGGATATCTTGCAGTTGTGTGCCTCTGAGTATCTCAGCCACTCTAATTTCAAACAGCCTCCGTTTTCTTCCCTGAGACGGTTGATCTTCTGTTTATCTGACAGTCCCATGACTTCTTCTATGCTGTTTCCATCTATCTGCAGGTATCCGCTATAGGAACCGTTGTATGCCCAACAGTGCCCTGTCGTTTCCTGAAGCAGTCTGTAAAAACGTCCTTTTGCCAGATATTCCATCATCATTCCAAGTCCTTTATTACGGCATCCTGCTGCCATTGCGGCATTGTAATCTGCTTTCATTTCCTTCTTTGACATTTCTACAAAGGCATTGGTCATGCTTTCATACATGGTCCCTTTTAAGGCTTCCGGGATCCCTTCCGGATACAGGAAACATTCATCTATACGTTTATTCCTCGGATTACTCGTGTACCAGTTACTTCTGACCAGTCCTGTATACCACTCTTCAACAAATCCATCCTGGTTATAAAAAATCATGCATCCTGGCTTCACATGCCCTTTGTTATACAAAAGGATGCGGACTCCTTCATCCAGATAGATCCCGTGTCCGCTTATGCGGTGTTCGATCTCTATCCTGTAATGTCTGGCTACGCCATATTCCGGCGTCACCCTTTCCAGTCTGCATACCCTTGCTTTTGTCCAGATGTGACGGGTTCTCTTTTTTATAACTGCCTTCTGTCCGCATTCAGGGCATTTGCTTATCTCTCCCTGTTTTGGTCCGTCCAGGGCTTTTTCCGGTACCTGGGCTCCGCAGTTGCTGCATCCGTATGTTCTGTTTTCCTTGTCCCAGAAAAGATACTTTTCCCTGCTGCCTATCTTATAGACCCAGTCTCTAAATGCCCCGTCTTCTTCTGGGATCGCGTCCATGAGTTTATCTATCCTGCGGTATTTGTTATCTAATGCCCGGACGCGTTTTTCTTTATCATAGTCTTCTTCCATATCCTGAATTGCTGTCATGATATTTCTGTCTGCGCATTCTGGCAGGAGAGCCTTTTTCGCAAGCTCTTCATCTTCTTTCGTATCCCACTGGAAATCCCCTAATATCCTCGGGCTGTAAAGACTTTCGTACATGGGGTCATATCCCATGATCCGCAGCAACTTATAGGAATGCCAGTGTCCCAGTTCTGATACATAAGCATGTTCTCCCGTTTCTGTATCCAGAACATACCGCCCGATATATGTATTTTTCCGGAATAGATCCAATATCAGATACTCTTTTTCTATCTGGACTTTCCCTGCAATCTTTTTGTTTTTGTGTTTCGGTACCGGTACCGCTGTCTTTTCGATCAATCTGCGTTTCACTATTCTTTCCTCCGTATCTCTCCGGAATCCAAAAAATATGTCCCATCTTTTTCTGCCCAAAATACCCTGGCGCATATGATATTCCTGTCTTCATCTTCCTGTATCAGCCCGCCGACTGCTCCCGTCTTCAGACGGACTTTCGGGTGTCTGCCTCTCGCAATCGCGATCTCATCTTTTTGTGCCAGCGCAATTTCCGGTTTTATCTGCAGGTGTCCGGCTTCCCTCTGCCATTCCATCTTAGGGTTCTGTATCATATACCTCATAGACATCCCGGCAAAAGCTTTCAGGTCCAGTTCTCTCAGCAAGGTGATCTCTGTACAGCAGCATCGGAAATCCTGTTCTTCGTTTATGTCTCCTGCTGCCTCGACCAGGAAATAACGGTTTCCAGAGCCAAGCGGAAAATATCCCAGACAGTCCGGTGCGTACTCTACGAAATGCCATCCGTTACGGTATACTTTGCACCCATCTTCTTTGTAGGTTTTTCCCGCTTCCAGTTTCACGCCTGAACCGTATGAAGTGGTCAGGTCTTTATCAAATCCTTTTACTCCAAGCATACTTACGCCTCCAGATAATATTCTTTTGCAATCCTGCGCACATCCGCTTTTGTTTCCCCGCCTTCATATACTGGACCTTTCATCTTTTCTTTCCTTCCGTCCATGCGGAACTCTGCCAGTTTTACGATCGCATCCGGTACCTGAACTGCGCACTCGCTCGAAAAGGTGAGAATCCTCGCCAGACATTCTGTTAATGTCTTTTCCTTTTTTCTGACTGCAAGGCACAGTTTTTCGTTTTTATCCAACAATGTCAGGATGGTGTCTTTCTGGTCAAGCTGGTGTCCTCTTATTCCAAGTTCTTTAGCTTCTCCTTCAAGTTTCGCAAGTGCTGCCATATACGGGGTTGCAAGGGTATCCACGATACCATCCATGTAATCTTCTGCGTCCTCTTTTTCAAGACCATTTTCTACAGCCAGGGTGATCAGGGCTTCCAGATCACCTTCCTGTCTCTCCGCTGCTGCCGTACGGATAAATTCCTCATAATCCATTTCTCCAAACTTCTCAAACATTATGTTCTCCTCTCACGTTTTCATATTTGCATTTTGAATCGCACTGCATGGTTGCTTAACAGCTTGTCCGCCTGCTGCCAGAGGTCTGCATTGCGTAATTCCTTCTTGTCTTTTCTGGTCCATCCGTTTTCTTTCCATTCCGGAAGGCTGCGGTATCCGTTCTGAAGGTACCCACTGGTTGTGTGGATTGTGACCATGGATGGTCTATGTATTCTCTGCAAGGCATCCACCAGGCATTGCAGAGCCATTCGGTTTACTGTTGTGTTTTCTACATACGCTGATCCGCTGATAGGATTCCCAGGACCTTTAGGGAAATCCTTGCTGGCAATTATGTACAGGTATTTACCTTTCTTTACTTTTGCACCTTTTTCTCTGACAAGAATGGAAACATCTACTCTTGCCATCCTGGGTTCTCCCATCTTTAAATCCTCCTGTCTATCTTTACAAGTGTGTAATGACGGTATGCGTAACCGGTAATCGGGTTGATTCCCATCCGTACAGAATCTTTGTCTATGTAATATCCTTTTGGTACTGCAGGATAGATCAGTTGTCCCTGCTTGTCCACCAGGCTCCGGCGTTTGACTTCTTTTCTCTTTGGATCTTTTCTGATCAGGTTTCTGGATGGGTGGTAATCCTTTGCTTTTTCCGGTTCCCACTCCTTTTTAGGTGTTGCTATATAGTTTGCAAGTTTTCCGTCATTGACTTCGTATATGATTTCTGGGTATGCTTTCCCATACTTCCACAATCCTACAATCATTTTGTCGGTGCGATTATCTTTATCTGAAGATTCTGCATTTACCAGAAAATGTATGTGAACAGCTCCTCTTTCTCCGATCTGGGGACGATAGATGTATTTCAGTTCCCATCCTCTTTTTTTGTATTCCCTCCGGAGTTTCCGTATGAAGTCTGCCATGATCTTCATCATCTCTTCCCATTCCGGTCTTTCATCTTTTCTGAATGTCAGGGTGTACCAGTAATCCCCTGGTGAGAAATTCCATTTAATCAATCGGCGGAGGTCTCTTTCCTTTTTCCACTGGTTTCTTTTCTCTATATCTTCGGGGGTTGCCTTTTTCTTTTCCTGTCTCTTCTGTCCCCTGGCTCCATATCTCCCGGTATGCTTTTCCTCTATCTCCATGGTCTCTCCACAGTCCCATGTATCCCTTATGTATCCACACTTCATGTCTCACCTCAGGTCGTAAGTCTAATACTTCTAATCGAGTTTCTAAGAGGCTTTCCGCCCCCTGAAAAAGAGTTAAAAATATAGCAGGTTTTTCCTGCTTAAATCTTGACTTTCTGACACCTGGGTGTTATATTTTTTATAGGTTTTATTATCCAAGTGGCAGAAAGTCACCCCGGCTCATGTATTTGCATTACATGAGTCTTTTTTTTATTCAATATGTTCGATCGGTCCATACAGGCATTCCATTTCTTTTGCTTTTCTGGTTGCTTCTTCCAGAGTGCCTATATAACTTGCAAGGTTTCCGGCTTTAAATCGAACAATACGGATGATTCTCTGTTCGTTTGAGGGAGTTTTTACGGACTTCTGAGTTTTTCTGGAAATTCGTTCTACTTCTCTCTTCCTCTCTTCTTCTGTCATTTCTACTCCCATTCTCTATTAATCTGGCTTACCGCCCAGAATGCTGCCATCCCGAAGCAGACGTTTAACCAGATCGGGATGTCCACATATTTCCCTGCAAGGATGCAGAGGGCTATGATTATGTACTGTTTCATTTACTTCTCCTCTCGGATCATCTTCATAAATTCTTCATCAGGTAACTGTGCTTCTTTGTAAAGGATTCTCAGTTCCCGGAGAGTGAAGAACTCCGGAGCTTTAAGTCTGTTACAGTCTGTCGCATCACTGTATCCCATTAATTTACAGATCTGGGCTTTACTCTTTCCAGCTCTGAAAAAGTGATAAAATCTTTTTGCGGCTTCATTGAGTGGAGCATCTCGATTTAATTTTATTTTTGGCATTGTTTATCTCACCTTCTTTCTGGGTATCTCCATTGACTTTTCTTTGCTTCTCTCCTATTTATGCAATCATTCCGAAATCAATCATTATCTTGGCCAGTGCGCAAATTATCCATGCGATTAGTACTGGCCAGAATAATTTCATGCAAATTTTTAATATCTTTTCCTCTATCTGTCTCACCTCTTTCTGGGTATCTAAATTATTGACTTTTCCTTGTTGTTCTCCTATTCTTGTATTACAGGGTAGTGACGTACCCGAGTGTCTAAGAAAGGAGAAAACGTATATGCAAAAGGCTCATTATGTAACTGGTTTTTGTCCAAAAGAAAACAAGAATATTCAGCTTGCAGTTACCTATATTTTTAATATGGATTCCTGGGAAAAAGGTATCAGCGAATTACCTTGTATTTCTCCATGTGAAAACGGATGTCCTATTCTTGCTTCTGCTCCCAATGAATTAAAGAGCATTTAAATCCAGTTCTATTCCACACTCCCTGCAAAGCTCTATCATTTTTTCTTTCGGAACTACGTCCAATAATTTTCCAATCGGAAGATACTGATTGTGGAATGGCTCTGGCAATGCAGGGAGCATTTTTGCATCTAAAGTAACATTTGTCGCCTTTAGATCAATCTGTAAAGTTGGAAGTCCTGCATTTTCTTTATAGCTCTGAGAAAATCTTATTCCTGCAACTCCTTCCAATTCTTTTCCATCAACCAGAACTTTCGTGTTCATGATTCCATCTGTTTTGATCACAATCTGAGGATTTCTCATTTCTCTTTTACCTCTCTTTCTGAGTATTTTCATTGACTAATGTCGGAACATCCCTCGTCTTAAAAAAAGCTAAACTTATAATTTAAAAAGCTTCTTTGCTACGAAGCGGGTACATTCTTCCAAATCCTGATTATCCGGAAGTTTGTATCCGCATTTTTCGATATAATAGATAAGTGCTGCGCAAGAAATGCTTCGAGTCAGCCACCCTACGGCACATATTGCTGTTGATGCAATCAAAACCACTGTTATCATTTTTTCACCTCTTTCTGGGTATCTAAATTATTTAGTTGAGTTTTACTCAACTTTATGAGTAAAAAAATAAGAGTGTATGTCAGAAAAAGGAATGTCAAGTGCTACTATTGCACTTTCCATTTCGTCCTGTCCCCAATCCACCACATTATTCAATTTATTGCTAACAGATACCTCTGAAAGCCCAATATTTCTTGAAAATTCAGCCTGTGTGCCGAATTTTTCTCTTATACGCCCACGCAATTTTCTGTAATCGTAAGACATTTTATTCCACCTCCTATGTTGAGATTATCTCAACTATCTGTATAATAACACTGCTCTATGCAGATGTCAATGAGATTTTTAAGTTTTTCTCAATTTTCATAAATAATCATTGATATTTTCTCAACTTTGATTTATAATCCTATTAAAGAAATCTTTAAGGAGGACTTGCTTTGAATAAGGTTGATATAAAAGAAAGGATAAAACAAGGTTTAAAAATCCGAGAAATCACTCAAACTCAATTGGCTACTAAAGCCAATATTGATAAGGGTCAGCTCAGCTCATATATATCAGGAAAATATAAACCCCGTCAGAATAATATAGATGCTCTTGCTAAAGCATTAAATGTCAATGAGGCATGGCTCATGGGCTTTGATGTTCCTATGGAAAGAGTTTCTGGAAAGACTGAATCCAAGCAGGGACCTTCCTATTCTTCTCAATGTAAAGAAATCATAGAGGTATGTGAACAGTTATCAGCTCACAACCAGAGAAAGGTTCTTACCTATTCCAAGAATCTCCTCTCCACCCAGCAGATGGAGGATGATCTGCTGCCAAACGCTGCACATGAGATGAATCCAACTGAGGAGCAAAAGAAACATGCTGATGATGTTATGAAAGATGATAAAGAATGGATCTAAATCATCCTTAAATAAAATATACCTATATTTTTCAGCAATGAATACTTGACAAAGTCTTTGCATATGCTATAATGTCACTAATTAGTGAATGACTGCTGGGCGGTCGCGGAAGAGCTTTGGGATTGTATTCCAAAGCTCTTTTTGCATTATTTTGGAGGATATTTATGGATAAAGATACTATTCTCTACGCAACAGTAGATGAACAGATTGAAAAATTAAAAAAACAAGGATTGATTATTAGTAACCTCGATTTTGCCCGTTCTGAACTTGCATTATATGGCTATTCAAATTTAATTAAAAGTTATCGTGATCCTTACACGATTATGTCTGAAGAATGTTCAAAAAAATATCGATCAGGTGTTACTTTTGAACAGATTCAATCTTTATATATACTGGACAAAAATCTTAGAAATGCAGTTATGGCTTCTATGCTTGACTTAGAAGAATACGTTAAAGAAGCAGCTGCTGATGTTATCGCTTATAAATATGGCACAAATCAAAACGATTACCTTCAATACCGTAATTATGTTAACAAAAAGAAAAGGAAGCAACGTTTCACTTTGCCTGCAATCCTTGATACATTGAAAAAAACTTTAAATACTGACAAGAATCCTATTGCCCATTACTCTCAAAAATATGGCGTCGTACCGCCTTGGATTCTATTTAAAAGTGTGTATTTTAGCACTATTGTAAATTTTATAAATTTATTTAAACATGAAGAGCAACTTGCCCTTGCACAGAAAATGTATGACGCCAATACTCTTGGCATTCCTGATACTGCACTTATTCCCTTAATGATGGACACCTTGTTTATCTGTATTGAATACCGAAATTTGTCAGCACATGGCGGGCGAGTATATAATCATGAATGCAGTAGCAGACTACGTCCTCCTGCCGAAGCGAACAATCTTCGTGGTTTTAGCCAGTTACTATTTCTATTAAATATGTTGAGATATCAACAACCATTTGAGAATTTAAGCGAAGCTCTAAATCTGCAGCTAAGTCGACACTGTTCTATGTATCCTGAAGATATAACTTACCTTGGGCAAATATTAAACATAAATATAATTCAGCGAACTCCCGTTTGGATTTCGGCCAAAAGTAGTAAGTATCATATAGATCAGCATTGTTGCGGTATAAAAAAGCCTATTGAGTTGGAACTTTCCGATGCTCAAAAACAGGGATTTCAACCTTGTAAAAAATGCTGTCATAAAGATGCTTAACTATTTTACATAAACTTTTTACTATAAATTCGTAAAGGGGCGATTCTATTGACCTACGAAGAACTATTAACTTTATCCGATTCTGAGAATTTGATTGTTAAAGAAAAGGAGCTTTCTGGTTATGGCGGCCGGATATACAAGAACAGAATTGCCATTAATCGGTCACTTCCTACTCAGATAGAAAAGTCCTGCGTACTGGCAGAAGAGCTTGGGCATCATTACACTACTACTGGAGATATTTTGGATCAGAGTAATATCATGAACCGTAAGCAGGAATACCGGGCACGATTATATGGTTATAATCTTAAGATCGGGCTTACCGGTCTGATCGGAGCCTATGAGTCCGGTTGCAGGAATTTTTATGAGATGGCTGAGTGTCTGGATGCTACAGAAGAATATTTAAAAGAAGCTATTGATTGCTATAAATCAAAGTATGGATTATGTGTATCTGTGGATAATTACATAATTTATTTTGAACCATTTGCAGTAATACATCTGATTGCTCCGCCAGATTGATTCTTTTTAGTAATTTGATATACATTTAAGAAAGAAGAAATGTTTGATTATGAGTTCTAAACATTCAAAAAATGATGGTAGTTGCTTGGGATATTTTATCATTATTGCTTTTGTATACTATGTCTACGACAAATATGGCATTAGCATCTTAAATTTTTTAAAAAAATCAGCAAAAATTATTTTCATAATTATTCTGATTTGGTTTACGCTTTTTATACTATATAAAATTATTAAGATAATTTATAATTACATATCCCACAAAAAGAATACTCCTCCGGAGAGTATAGCTTTAAATACCTGCGATTCAATATCAGAAAAGAAGGAAGTTTTTACTCCTATTCAGAATAATCCATCGGACTTTTTATTTCCAACAGTTCCTCCTGAATTATTGTCAGATGAATTAGATTTTTACTTCACAGAAGCAGCTTATTCTGTATTAAAAAAAGAAAAGGCATCTGTTGGTATGATACAAAGATCATGTAAAATAGGATTTAATCGTGCCGAAAAAATATTAAATCAACTTGAAATCGCTGGAATTGTTGGACCCGAAATCGGAACTCAGCCTCGCCAAGTTTTAATGTCATATAAGGAATTTCAAAAGGCCTTAAATAATGGTTTATTTGCAAAATTATGTATCCCTGACAATTTAAAAACATGTCTATCAACGTTCGAATCACCTGTAGTTGCTTCAAATGATAAGCGTTTTAAATATTACAATGATAAATTTGATTATATGAATGGATACGATTTTGAAGAATATTGCGCTCATTTATTACATGATGTTGGTTTTTCAGATATAACTATAACTCCTGCTAGCAATGATTTCGGTGTAGATATCCTAGCTAAATATAACGGGGTTCTATACGCATTTCAATGCAAGCGTTATTCATCAAATGTCGGTGTTCATGCCGTGCATGAAATAACCGGCGGAATGAATTACTACCACGCAAAAGTAGGTGTTGTTATTACAAATCAATATTATACTAATCAAGCGCAAGAATTGGCTACTGAAATAGGTATTCAGTTATGGGATAGAGATTTCTTGCAAAAATTAATAGATGGATCCATTAATGGTTCTGACCTGATTTCTTTAATATTCGCTTCAAAAAGATCTTTTTAATATAAAAACCGCCCCAGTATTGGCGTACTGAGACGGTGAATAGAATCTCCGAAGAGATACCTCTTAAGCAAAGATATTGTATCATCTTCGGAGCAGTTACACAAGCCGAACGTTTGTGTGGCTGTTATTTTTATACCCATTTTTAAGGAGGAGATACTATGGCAACTGCAAAAAAACTTCCATCTGGGTCATGGAGATGTCAGGTGTTCTCTCATTTTGAGGAACAGATCCAGCCTGACGGAACCGTGAAAAAGAAACGGATCTATAAGTCCTTCACTTGTGATGATCCTTCCACAAGAGGGAAACGAAAGTGCGAGGCAGAAGCCGCTGCATGGGCGGCGGACAAAGAACAGTTTTCGGGTATACAATCAATAGACTTCGGGGATGCAATGGATAACTATATTAATTCCAGAGAAAATGTATTGTCACCAAGGACCATATCTGAATACAGAAAGATGCGTAAAAGATATTGTAAAGATTTAATGAAGAAGAAAATAGACCTGATCACGCAGGATGATGTGCAGAAGGCAATAAATTATGAATCTCTTACCCATTCACCGAAAACAGTGAGGAATATTCATGGGCTTATATCGGCGACTTTCAAAGCATACCAGCCAGAATTTGCACTAAATACAGCCCTTCCGAAGAAGAAGCGGGTTGATCTATATATTCCTACTGATAATGAAATAAAGCAGCTCCTTGACTTTGTTAAAGGAACTGAGATGGAGCTTCCTATCCTTCTCGCTGCATTCGGTCCCATGCGTCGTGGAGAGATCTGTGCATTGGAATCGGATGATATCTCTGGAAGTATCGTTCATGTAAGCAAGAACATGGTTCTAAACCAGGATCTGGAATGGATCATTAAAACTCCCAAATCCTATGCTGGTGATAGATTTATTGACTTTCCTGATTTCGTTGCTAAAAAATGGCAGGGAATTCATGGCAGAATCGTGGGCCTTAATCCAGATGTTATAACCAAACGGTTTGAACATTGCCTGAAAGGTGCAGGTTTGCCGCATTTCCGCTTTCATGATCTGCGGCATTACTCCGCTTCTATCCAACACGCCCTTGGTGTTCCTGACGCTTATATTATGCAACGTGGTGGCTGGAGTAATGACGGGGTTTTAAAGGCTGTATACAGACATGCCCTTTCAGATAAAGCAAAAGAGTATTCCGACATTGCTAACAATCACTTCAATGATTTATGCAACACGAAATGCAACACGAAAAACAAAAAGCCTTGAAAATCAAGGCTTTTTAAATCGGGGCAACAGGATTTGAACCTGCGACCTCACGGCCCCCAGCCGTGCGCGCTACCAAGCTACGCCATACCCCGCAACAAATATAAGTATAACAAATCCATCCTCTGATTTCAACTATTTTCTGTAAAATCACCTAAAATTAACCAGAAAGAAATTTTATATATGTTCTCTGTAATATAAGGCTTCTTCCTGGTTTATCATATGTATTCTAAGTTCCTCTACGCTGTCATAACCACTTTTTCAAGATTATCTACGCGCATTTCCAAACTGGCAACTTTCTCCCTGGTTTCTTTATTCTCTTTCCTATAGCGAAGTTCATCAATATGTGCATCAAAGAGGGCAGATATCTTTCTGTCAATTTCATTTTCCAGTTTAAGTTCGATCTTTTTCACACTTCCCTGCAATTCTTTAATATCTGACTTCACATTTATGATATCAGCTTTCATATTCGTGATATCAGTTTTCATATTCGCGATATCGGTTTTCATATTCGCAATATCGGTTTTCATCCCTGCCATATCATTCTTCATATCAGACATATCACTTTGCAAACCAATAATGCTTCCCTGAATAGAAAAAAGAATACTTCTCAATTCTGTATCTTCCATTTACTCTCCCTCCTTTCATAATTCAGTACATTTCGTTCTCTTTTGTATGAATTCATTGTACCATCGAAAGGAATAAAAGTCCATGTCGAAATTATAAGATTTTTATAAAATATATTTCTACAGTTTATGTATAAACAATCCACTCCGGAGCTTCGGTTCGAACCATGTGGATTTTGGCGGCATTAATTTGCTCTCATCAGCAATCTTCATCAGATCTTCCATGGAAGTCGGATACATAACAAAGGCCACGCCACCGGTTTTGTCTGCCAGCCGGGCAAGTTCTGCTGCCTTATGATTTCCCCCTACAAAAGAAATCCTCTGGTCTGTACGTGGGTCTTCGATTCCGAGAATCGGACTGAGAACTTTTTCCTGAAGGATAGATACATCAAGCTGTCCTACCACATCTTTTTTCTCATAAACATCCGGCCATGCCTTCAGATGATACCACTGTCCATCTACATACATTCCCATACAATGCTTTTCTACAGGTTTACATGGAAATCCAGGCATCAGCATCAGTTCAAAATTAAATTTCAGCGCCCCCAGAAACGCTTTTACAGTCAGACCATTCAAGTCTCTGACAACCCTGTTATATGGAAGAATACAAAGCTGATCATACGGAAATACAACGGATAAGAAATAATTGAATTCTTCTTCACCTGTGTAATCTGGATTCTGTTCTCTTCTCTTTAAACCTACTTTTACCGCAGAAGCCGCACGATGATGCCCATCAGCGATATAAAGAGAATCAATTCCTTCAAATTCTTCACGTATTTCACCAATAATCTCCTGATTATCAATCATCCACACTCTATGTGTAATCTGATCATCCTCCGTAAAATCATATGCTGCTTCATGATTTTCTTTCCAGTCATTCATTAGCTTAAGAAGCGATTCCGGATATCTGCATGCAAGAAAAATAGGGCCTGTGTTAGCATTGCAGGAATCCACGTGGTGAATTCTGTCCTGTTCCTTATCTTCCCTGGTCAGCTCATGTTTCTTGACTACACCATTCATATAATCATCAATAGAGCTGCATCCTACAATGCCAGTCTGCGTCCTGCCCTTTCTTACAAGTTCATATATGTAGTAGCAAGGCTTTTCATCCTGGAGAAAAATTCCTGCTTTTTCCATGTCAATAAGATTTTCTCTTGCTTTCTCATAAACCCGTTCATCATATAGGTCAATCTCCGGTTTCAGATCCATTTCCGGTCTGTCTACATGAAGAAAAGATAATGGGTTCTTATCTCCGATTGCCTTTGCTTCTTCTCTGTTTACTACATCATACGGAAGCGCAGCTACATCTGCTGCCTTTTCCTGCACAGGGCGTAACGCCCTGAATGACTGAAGTACTGCCATGATATTCTCTCCTCTCTTGTATCCTTGCCTCATTTCTGCTATTTTTATTATTTTCTTTTCCGGCAGAAAAATAATAAAACTTATTTCGTCTTAAAATCAAACAAATCCTTACAATTGAAACAAGGGACTTATTTGATTTGATTACCATTAAATGAGACACAAACTATTTATTATTTTATCACATTTTTCAACTTATATCAATGCGCATATCAAAACACCTAACTTTTTTTTGAAAAACCTAAAAATTTTTGTATTTTCTATTGCAAAATTTTTTTTATATGGTATGATAGAGTCAGAAATTAAGGAAACCAATTGATAATTTTAAGGGAGGTCATTTTATGACAGAAGGATTAAAATGGACTGTAAATGAGGTT
>ERZ773248.266-NODE-266-length-75198-cov-14.392851_pt1 | contig 75198 bp, 55 predicted proteins | sample MGYA00580518_ERZ773248 | MGnify/ENA primary metagenome ERZ773248 (study PRJEB29015, sample SAMEA2737762) | human gut metagenome | biome: human gut; feature: human-associated habitat; material: faeces | place: China | collected 2012 ...
AAAGGATTCCGGTGGCTCTCATTCGGGAAAGGATTCCGGTGGCTCTCATTCGGGAGATGATTCCGGTGGCTCTCATTCGGGAAAGGATTCCGGTGGCTCTCATTCGGGAAAATCCTCCTCCTTTGATGCCAGCAGGTATGCGAGATTCTTTGAGCATCCGTGGCTGAACGAGGCGGCAAGGAGGTTCCTGTTCGAAGAGAGGAAGATTGACTGGAGAGTGGTGAACTGGTGCAGACTGACTTCATGGACGGATCAGAAGGGCATCAACTGGCTGCAGATTCCCTACTTCGACATGGACGGACGGCTCATCGGAATCCAGAACAGAAACCTCGATTACCGGAAGACGCCCACAGATTTCACAGATGACACAGATTCTCCTTCACATCAGACGGAGGGTTCGCATCAGACGGAGGGTTCGCATCAGACGGAGGGTTCGCTTCGGACGGAGGGTTCACATCAGACGGAACCGATGGTTCCCCGCTTCCGGTTTCCCTATGGCGCCAGATGCTCCATCTACAACCTGCCGGTGATAGGGAGACTGAAACCTGGCGAGAAGCTTTTCATCACGGAGGGATGCAGCGACTGCTGGGCGATGCTTTCTGCCGGACATAAGGCGATAGCCATTCCTTCTGCCACGCTTCTCAAACCCGAGGATAAGCAGCTGCTGGCTGATATCGAGCGTCAATATCAGGTGGAATTCCACATGTTTCCTGATCAGGATGCGCCCGGCGAACAGCTCTTCCTGCAACTCAGGGAGATTCTCCCCCATCTGGTTCATCATCAGTTGCCCCCAGGCTGCAAGGATTTCAGCGAGTATTATTTATTCAAGTTTTGCAAGTGAGGGAATTAATTGAAGTTAAAGAAGTTATCACTCGCTGCGATCATTCGGGAAGTTAAGAGACAATAGTCTTTTTCGTAAGATGCAGGACATTTGTCCCTTAACTTCCCTCTAACTTCTCTAACTTCCCTTAACTTCCCCATATGCGAAACTCACCCTTTAAAATCAAAATGAATATGGAAGATTTTATCATTCGTATGTACACCAAGAAGGAACTTGCCCTGATGTACTTTCCCGAAAGTAATCCACGCACAGCCGTCAACCATCTGATGGCATGGATCCATCTCTGCACCCCGCTATGGAATGAACTCCTGGCTATGGGGTACCGCAAGACCTGCAAGGCTTTCTCGCCCAAGCAGGTGAAGGCTATCATAGATTACCTGGGGGAACCGGGATAAGGTTTAGAGTTGATAGTTTAGTATAAGTAAGCCCCAAGCGCCAGCCAATTGGTTACTGGCGTTTGGAGCTCATTTATGATATTCCGGAAGCTGCAGATACTTCTCTTTCCTCCAGCTCTTTTAGAAGGTCTTCAAGCACATATTGATCGCTCATGAGTTGCAATCCTGTATTAGGATCAGACAACAGCTGAGCGGTTCTTGAAGAATAATAGATATCAAGAGCTTGTTCTGGAGTAATATTCTTCTCCTTTGCCAGCAACATCACGATACGGCTTTGTTTACGCCAAAGTACAGAGTCTCTCATAATTTCTAAATTTGATAGGATGAAACGAATTGAAGGTATTTGTCGATAATTTGCTGATTACGAATACAAATTTGATGGTTCACTTGCTTATACACCAACTGTCCCAATGCCTGTTCCGCAGTAATTCTGCCATTTTCGAAATCTTCTACTGTGTCGATTACATTAATCATTGGCTACACCACCCTCTACCAGGTCATATTGTTTTTGCAAATTACCTCCTCTTCTACAATCCACAACATATTGAAGCCACTCTATATTGTATTCTTTGAACCTTTTGATACGGAAATCCGACAAGTTAAACAAATCTTCGTTCAATTCAAACATATTGACGATTGGCCGAAAGGCAGGTCCTTTTCTGATAGCAATAACCTTAGACCATTTTTCAGCTTGCGACTTAATGCCAGTTAAATAGAACCCTTGCCCGAAATCAACTTTAGTACGCCCTTTACTGATTTCTGGATATTCTATTTTCATGTATGATCCATGGAATAATTTCATTGTGCCATCTCCCAGTTTTTGAGTGTTTCAACCGTAGTTCTTGCAACCCAATCAGAACTCTGGGTATGTAATTCTTCATAATATGGCAAAAGGAAATTATGGATGAGACCTTGTTTCTTCAAACGCATATACATGTTTTTAGAAGGAACATTCATTATTTTTGCTCCCTTCTCTATTGCCATGATAGCCAGATGTATATTGTTATAACCTACTTGTTCCATACGCTTTAATTTTATACCAAGGCTTATGCCTCCTATTTTTTAGCAAATATAATCAATTATCTCGATATAAGGCCATTAATTAGGCTGATTTTATGTTTTTTTAAAAAATGTTCCGCTATCGCACGGCTTCACATGCCATCGCCCAACTGACTGTGGGGGATTTCGTATCTTTGCATCGTGATTCAGAAAGCGCTGGAAAATCACTTTCCTAGTTGGAGAAAAATATTTCTCCAGTTGGAAAAATGAAAAAAGGCATCTGGGAGATATTCCGGATAAGATAATCCCGAATGCATCAAGTTATCAACCTCGACTCCAAGCCCTGATACGAGTCCTTCTCTTTCTTCTTTTTAAAAAAAGAAGACGGAAAGTTAATAGGGGGCAAGAGAAGCGTATGAACCCAAATATGAAGGCATTCATCAAGTATCTCATCGTGGCTATCTGCTCTGCCATCGTCACCTTCCTCACCAGCTCGTGTACCGCGGGTCTCGTGATCGGGAAGAACCAGAGGCAGCAGCAGGAGAACAACATCACCACGCGAGCCGACTCTTCGCACTTCGTGCCAACCATCACCATCAGGTGAAGATGGTTTGCAAAAACGCCGGAACGCCTAGGGGGGACCAGCGATGGAATCGCTGGGAACGGAGGCTAGAAGAGGGCTGGAAGGGGGCTACGAGCCTTGCGCTCCTTTTCTGGCTCGGCAAGAACGGAGGCTGGAAGGCGGGCTGGAAGGGGGCTAGATGGGAACGCCCTGAAAGGGGGGAAAGCTTTATATTTATTTTTTTATCAATTTATTAACAATTTAAAATTCAAGAAGATTATGGCTATTAATTTGAAAGCAAAGGAAACCCTCATCCAGGTGGGTGAGTTGAAAGGTAAGTATCGTTACGTTCTCAGTACCGAGCTTTACAACAAGCTCCCGGAGAGCAAGGTTATCAAGGAGGCGGCTCTGAGAAGTGGCGTGAGCCGCGGCGTGATGCAGGCATGCTGGGATGCTGCCGGCGAAGTTATCAAGACATGGTCTACCGAAGGACACTCCGTTGCCATCCCGGGGTTGGGAACCATGAGATTCGGCGTGCGAGCCAAGAGCGTGGCTACCGTGGGTGAGGTGGCAGGTAGCCTCATCACCACCCGCAGAGTTATCTTCACTCCAAACGTGGATATCAAGGATGAGCTGCAGAGAACTCCTATCCAGATTACCTGTATCGACCGCAACGGCAAGGTGGTGAAGAACGTTACTTCGGGCGATGGCGGCAACGTGGAAGACCCAGACAAGGATCCAAACGGAGGTGGAACCGAAGGTGGCGGCTCAGGCAATACCGAAGGTGGCGGCTCAGGCAATACCGAAGGTGGCGGCTCAGGCAATACCGAAGGCGGTGGCTCAGGCAATACCGAAGGCGGTGGCACCAGCGGTGGAGACGCTGAAGGAGACGTAGGCATGTAGTCCTACTACCAAGATAGAAAATCCCCAATCCTCGGGCTCATCGGGAGCACCAAGAGATTGGGGATTATCTTTTTCCAGCATTTCGCAAAAGAGGGAATTGATTGAATTTAAAGAAGTTATCACTCCCTTCGGTCGTTCAGGAAGTTAAGAGACAATAGTCTTTTGTCGTATAACGTAGGACATTTGTCCCTTAACTTCCCCTTAACACTTCTTAAGTTCAGTAATTTCGCAAATGAGGGAATTGATTGAAGTAAAATCAATACGGGAACAGGAGCGGAAGCACGAAGGTCATCACCACGCCGATGATGATCTGCAACGGCAAACCTACCTTCACGTAGTCCATGAACGTATAGCCACCCGCCTTCATCACCAGCGCATTAGGCGGAGTGGAGAACGGAGAGGCAAAGCACATGCTGGCACCCAACGTTACCGCAAAGAGGAAGGAATAAGGACTCACGCCCACCTGCTGGGCTGCCACCAGGGCGATAGGAGCCATCAACACAGCCGTGGCGGTATTGCTGATGAACATCGTCATGAGCGAAGTGGTGAAGTAGATTCCGGCAAGCAGAGCCGTCGGTCCCATCGAGCCGAGACAGTCTACCAGCCCCTGCGAAACCAGGGCCGAAGCACCCGTCTTCTCCAGCGCCGTAGACATCGGCATCATGGCGGCAATCAGCACGATGCTCTCCCAGTTGATGGTCTTGTAGGCTGCCTCCACGTTGCGGAAGCATCCGGCAAAGACGGTAAGCAGTCCGGCGATGATGACCGCCGTGACCGGAGCCACGGGGATGAAGTCGAACACCATCATCGCTATCATCAAGAGCATGATGGCTGCAGCCACAGGAGCCTTGTAGTCCAGGAGCACCTTGTCTGCCGTCTTCTCCGGCTGATCCAGCACCACCCAGTTGGTGGTATCTGCCGTAAGATGGGCCAGGTTGGTCCACTCTCCCTGCACCAGGAGCATATCGCCCACATGCAGCCTGGTAGCTATCAGATTGTCAGTAATATATTCCTTTCCCACCTTGCCGTCAGAAGAGCTTCCGCCTCGCTTCACGCCCAGCACGTTGATGCCGAAGCGCTTGCGCAGGTTGGCATCTCCAATTCGCAATCCGGCAAAATTGGAAGTAGGCATCACAACAATCTCGGTCAGCCCCAGGTCGTAGAAATCAATCTTCACGTCCTTCATCTTCCTCAGGTCGTAATCCTGCGCAAACCGTTCAATCTTCTCCTCGTCACCTATTATATATAAGGTGTCGTGCACGGCGATGGTGCTGCTGCTCTTCGCCATGTTCTGGTTGACGTCCTTCACGAGTCCCAGTCGCGATTTCTTCTCGTTTCTTATCTCGATGATGCTCACGCCATATTTCTTCTGGATGCTGAGGTCTTTCAGGGTCTTGCCCACGATGTCCATCATCTGCCCATTCTCATCGATGGCTGCAGCCGTGCGCTTGCTGGGCACGATGTAGCGATGCAGGTTGTCTAGCAGCTGGTATTCGTCTACCAGGTCGTCGAGCGACTTTCCGTTCTTCTTTTTCTTCCCGTTCTGCTTCTTGCTGAGAAAGATTTTGCTCAGGGGCATGAGGACGATGATTCCGATGGCGATGACGATGATTCCCACGGGGAAGAAGGAGAAGAACGCCAGGGGCTTGAAGCCAGCCTCGGTAAGCACCTCGTCGATGACCAGGTTGGGCGGCGTACCGATGAGGGTAAGCATTCCGCCCAGACTTCCGGCAAAGGCGAGCGGCATGAGGAATCGCGATGACTGCATGCCCGAACCTGCAGCCAGACTCATGATGATAGGCATCATCAGCGCCACGGTTCCGGTATTGCTCACGAAGGCTCCGATAAACGAGGTTACCAGCATCACGAGGAGGAAGGTAACGGTTTCGTTGCCACGGGAGAGCGCCATCAGCTTATTGCCCGTCAGCTTGGCAAGGCCGGTCTGCATGATAGCTCCACCCACCACGAAGAGGCCTATCATCATGATGACGATGGGCGAAGAGAAGCCGGCAAGAGCCTCTGCCGGCGTCAGGATTCCGAGAACCAAGAGTGCTGCCAAGGCAGTAAGAGCCACAATATCAGCCCTCACCCTGCCCCATATAAACATGGCAACCGTAATGATTAATATAATAAGCGTTATTGTCATGCTATAAAAAAAATTTAGATAATTGTCTCTTCTGATTATAAACTCTTTTGCAAAGATACTTACTTTTTATCGTTTTTTTTATCATTCTAATGCTAATATTTCTAAATTTATTGCAGATATTTCCAAAAAACTACACTTATTCCATCAGTTTTCCTTATCTTTGCAATCCAGATAGACATACTGAACAATAGAATTAGAAGACTTTATAATACATTAATTTTTTTAGATAATGGAACAAAACAAGGTTAAACCAGCTGATGGCAAGCTGGGTATCATGGTTGTAGGTTGTGGTGCAGTTTCTACTACATTCATGACTGGTGTGTTTATGGCTCGCAAGGGACTTGCAAAGCCAGTAGGTTCAATGACTCAATACGATAAGATTCGCGTAGGCAAGGGTGCAGACAAGAAGTATCTTCACTACAAGGACATCGTGCCTATGGCAGATCTCAACGACATCGTATTCGGCACTTGGGATGTTTATCCGCAGAATGCTTACCAGGCTGCTATGTATGCCGAGGTTCTGAAGGAGAAGGATATCAACCCTGTGCGCGAGGAGCTGGAGAAGGTGGTTCCAATGAAGGCTGCCTTCGACAAGAACTACGCCAAGCGTCTGGATGGCGACAACGTGAAGGACTGCAAGACCCGCTGGGAAATGGTGGAGGCTCTGCGTCAGGACATCCGCGACTTCAAGGAGAAGAACGGCTGCTCCCGCATCGTCGTAGCCTGGGCAGCATCTACCGAAATCTACGTACCGGTAGATATGGAAATCCACGGCTCATTGGCAGCTCTCGAGGCTGCGATGAAGGCTGACGACCGCCAGCACATCGCTCCATCCATGTGCTACGCTTATGCAGCCCTTACGGAGGGTGCCCCTTTCATCATGGGTGCTCCTAACACAACAGTTGACATTCCTGCCATGTGGGAACTCGCCGAGAAGACCCACATGCCTATCGCAGGCAAGGACTTCAAGACTGGTCAGACTCTCGTGAAGAGTGGTTTTGCTCCTATCATCGGCACCCGCTGCCTCGGCTTGAACGGTTGGTTCTCTACCAACATTCTGGGCAACCGCGACGGTCTCGTTCTCGATGAGCCAGCCAACTTCCATACCAAGGAAGTGAGCAAGCTCTCTACCCTTGAGACTATCCTGAAGCCAGAAGTCCAGCCAGACCTCTACGGCCATGGCAACGATGAGGACACTCAGTATTATCACAAGGTTCGCATCAACTATTATCCTCCTCGCAACGACAACAAGGAAGGTTGGGACAACATCGACATCTTCGGCTGGATGGGTTATCCAATGCAAATCAAGATCAACTTCCTGTGCCGCGACTCCATCCTTGCCGCTCCATTGCTGCTCGACCTCTGTCTGTTGAGCGACCTTGCAGCCCGTGCCGGCCGTTACGGCATCCAGCGCTTCCTGAGTTTCTTCCTCAAGGCGCCAATGCACGATTATACCCAGGGTGAAGAGGCTGTGAACAACCTCTACCAGCAGTACACCATGCTGAAGAACACCATCCGCGAGATGGGCGGTTATGAGGCTGACGAGGAAATCGACTAAAAATATTATCTCCCGATAAAGGACGGTAATGGTTGATTTCAAACAGACGAAGGTTGATTTCAGCAATACGCCCAGAAAGGGCAGAAGCTCCTAGCCCAGGGCAACGCACTGGGTTGTAGGGAGTTATAAATATACGCCCTGTAAGGGCAAAAGCTTTATTACCCATATTCTAAAGCTTTTGCCCTTACAGGGCGCCTTGCTGACTGCTGTTTATACCCAGGGCGTTGCCCTGGGCTAGGAGCTTCTGCCCTTTCAGGGCGTGCAGGGCGAACTCGCTAAACTTGACAAACATTTAAATATAATATTTATGACAAAGAAAGGTAAACATACCGTTTTATTTATTTGCCTCGGCAACATTTGCCGTTCGCCAGCCGGCGAGGGCATCATGAAGAGCCTGGTAGAAAAGGCAGGGCTGCAGGATGAGTTTGAAATTGATTCTGCAGGAATAGGCAACTGGCACGTGGGGCAGCTGCCGGACAGCCGCATGCGGAAATGTGGCGCTGAGCATGGCTACAATTTCAACAGCCACGCCCGCCAGTTCCAGAAGTCAGATTTCGGAAGATTCGAAACCATCGTGGTGATGGATAATGAGAATTACCGTGCCATCACCTCCATGGCTTCCTGCCAGGCAGATAAGGACAAGGTGGTCCGGATGGCCGATTTCCTGACCCACCATCGTGAATACACCACCGTTCCCGACCCATATTATGGCGACATGGGCGATTTTGAACTGGTCATCACCCTATTGGAAGATGCCTGCCAGGGGTTGCTGCAAAGCATCATCGAGTAAAAAAGATACAACATATTAATCATACCATCATCTACAAAAAAAAGTCCTCCGGAAGTAAACATCGCATTACTTCCGAAGGATTTTTTTATGACAGCATTTTTAAAAATATTTTTTTTTATGATAGCATTTTTTCAAATGGTAGAATCATAAAACTCTCGCTTTACGATTGCAATCTTCTCGCTTCCCGGCAGATAAAGATAGCCTACGCATTCGGCTGCATCAGCCTTGAACGTACGCCATGAGAGCTTGCTCCAATTAATCTTGTCCGTGCTCTGAGCCACAGGAACCTGAGGAATCAAGCTGCCATCCTTGACCAGAATAATGCAAGGAAGAGGCTGGGAAACCGTTGCCGAGCCCGAAGCCTCAGCATAAGCCTTCACCTCCTGAGCCGTAGGGATGGAAATCTCCTGATAGCCACCCTCGTAAACCTTACCACTCTGATAATCAATCCATTTACCCTTAGGCAAATAAACCGTACGGCTACTGCCCGACTCAAGGAGCGGAGCCACCAGCAGCTGGGAACCATACATGTACTCATCCTCTACCAGCCAGGCACCCGCATCATGAGGGAACTCTACGAAGAGCGCACGAACCATCGGCAAGCCCTTCTCTGAACAATCCTTAGCCTGCGCATAAACATAAGGCATCAGCTGATACTTCATCTCGGCATTGGCACGGAAAGCATCCGTAAAATCCTTGCTGATGAGCCAAGGCTCGGTAGGAGGCGCACCATGAGCGCGGGTATGGGAACTCAGGAAACCGAACGGCAACCAGCGACGGTACAGATCGTCAGGACTCTGGGTTACAAAGCCACCCATATCATGACTCCAGAAAGAGAAACCGCTCAATCCGAAACTCAAGCCGCCTCGCAAATCGCCCAGCATTCCTACGCTTCCAATCTCGTTGGTAGCCGCATCGCCACCCCAATGGAGAGGGAAACGCTGGCTTCCTGCCCACGCACTTCGTGCCCAGATTACGCCTTCATGGTCGGCAGAATTTGCCTTCACGGCTTCCCAGAGCGCCTTATTATACCGCAGCGGATAGAGATTGTGCTCGTAGAATCCCGTCTTGCCGCTGGCGTAAAGACCATCATAAGGAGCCGCCTCGCCAAAATCGCACTTGATGACGCCTACTCCCTGCCGGATGAGATGGGTTATCTTGTCCTGATACCAGCTTACGGTCTTCGGATTGCTCAGGTCGAGCACAGCATCCTCGTAATTGAGCGTTCCGTTGGCATTTCTTACCGCCATTCCACCTTCTACCAGTTCGTGGAAGTAACGATTTTTCGGAGTGAAATAAGGCAACTGCCACAGGCAGGTATGGAAACCTTCCTTCTTCAGGGTCTTCAGCATTCCCACAGGATCCTTGAAGCGGTCCTTGGCAAACTCATAGTCACATTGCCAGTCTACGCCAAACCATCCCGTGTCGAAATGAATCACGTCGGCAGGAATGCGGTTGGCTCTCAGCTGGTGTGCAATCTCCAGACCCTCTTTCTGCGAGAAGTAGGAAATGCGGCTCATCCAGGTGCCGAAAGTCCAGAGAGGCAGCATCGGCGACTTGCCCGTAACATCGGTATATTTATCCAGAATCTCCTTTGGCTCTCCGAAGAAAACGAAGAAGTCCATCGTCTCATCGCCCATAAACAGGCGCTGAGCTCCGATGTAGCTAGCTCCGAAATCTGCAGTAGTAGGAGCCGAAGTATGCATAAATATTCCATAGCCACGATTGGAGAAATAGAAAGGCACAGGCTTGTACATTCCGTCGGTTTCAGGACCCTGCGGGTCTACCACGGAAATATTCACCTTCTGCCCCACCTTGTTGAGCGAGGTGAAACTCTCTCCGCAACCATAGATTCTCTCTCCCGGCGAAAGCATGAAGACGGGGTTGATGCTGCGCGAATTGTCGCTTCCGCGCTTGATGAAATTAAACGGCAGGAGTTTTACCTGCGTACTGTCGTTGTCTATTATATGTCGAGTTTGTGTAAGTATTTTTCCTTTCGCATCGCGAAGTATCAATCGGAACGGATACTTCTGGATTTCCAGCTCTCCATTTCCGTTTTTATAAATAATGCTTTGTGCCGACGCCGACGTGTTCCATCTACCCTTCCCCATGCGGGCATTCCCGTTGCCGAAGTTTCCGGAGATAAACTCAGGCGAGAACATCGGGTCGTTGGCCTCGTCCATCTTTGGTTCGATAGGCGAAGTAAAGACGGTAATGCGCAGGGTTCTGTCGTCAATCTTCTGAATCCTGATTTTCAGGTTTGGGTCGTTATCGTACTGGGTGTCGGGGAAATCGAGCATCTTCATCCTGACCGGCCAATAACCGTTGAGGTTGAAAGCCTGTCGGGGTGCCAGCCGGTAACGCTTCCAGTTGAGCAGTCCTTCGCCCTTGTTCAGGTCGAAGCCGGCGATGCTGTCGGCAAGGAAATAAGTATTTGCCAAATCGCAGAAATCGCCCGAAACATCGGGCGCCTGGCATTGTAAGTATTCTATGCCATTATTAGTTTTAAGCTGTGCCTGTCCTGCCATCGGCAGGCTCAGGACACAAAGGGTTAAAAGTGATTTTCTCATGATTCAAAAGATTTTTATTCTATAATTCCAAAGCCGCTTCCTTCAGGTCAACAGCCTTTGCCTGGAGCTTACCCTTGCCCTTCAATACCACCACGCACTTGCCGAAGAACGCCTTGCGATGAGGGTCGGTAAAACGCTCCAGAGAGGTCTGGCAACCATTATTCGTACCCAGAATCTGAGCATCGGAAGAGAAGAAAATCTGGTTCTCTGCATTCGGACAGAGATTTCCGTCCTTATCCACCACATTCACTTCTACGAAAGTTGTAGGTTCTGCTGAACCATAAGCCAGACTGCCCTGATAGGTCTTCTTCAAGACGATGTGATGAGGAGCACCCGCAGTCCTGATGGTCTGCTCGCCCACCAGCTTGCCGCCCTTTCTAGCCACCACCTTTACTTCGCCCGGCTGGAACTCAACTCGCCACATCACGTGATATTCCGTACTCTTCCGGAAGGCTTCACCCTCGTTCTTCTCACCATAGACGGTCTTCTTGCGAACACCCTGGCTCTTGCCGTTCACGAAGAGTTCCACCTCGTCTGCGTTGTTGTAGTAGCACCACATGTCGATGGTCTGTCCCGGAATCCAGTTCCAATGAGGGAAGAGATGAAGCACGTTCTTCTGCGTCCACTCACTCTGATACATAAAATAAGTGTCCTTCGGGAGACCTGCCAGGTCGATGATTCCGAAGTAGCTGCTTCGCGCCGGATAAGCATAAGGAGTAGGTTCGCCTATATAATCGAAACCGGTCCAGATAAACTGTCCGCCCACGAAATCATTATGTTTCACCACATCCCAAGTCTCCTCGTGCGTGCTGCTCCATGAAGCATGCATATTATCATAAGCCGAGCACTTGAAGGAAGGGTCGTAGTACGGCAGCCACCACTCCTTAGGAGCCGAATAGATACTGTCGCTAGGCATCATGTAAAAGCCGCGCGTCTGCAGGGCAGAGACACTCTCCGACATGATGAAAGGCTTGCCAGGGAAGTTCTTCGGAACATCCTTCACCCATTGATGATGGTAATTGAACCCAATCACGTCGATGGCTCCACTCTTGAAGAGATGGTTCTTCGGGTCGGGCTCATTACAGCCAGCCGTAACCGGTCGCATTCCCCACGGATCATACTCCTTGACTATCCGGGCAAGATGCCGGGTAAGGAGCGAATTCACGCTCAGCTCATCGCTATGCGCCAGCGTAGAAGCATCATGCCCAGCATTCAGAATCAGATTCGCCTGCTCCAGCGAAAGCGTATCTGCCGCAGCATCCGACCATTGCTCCAGCACCTCGTTGCCGATGCTCCACATGATGATGCTAGGATGATTGCGGTCGCGCTTCACCAGGTCAGAGAGGTCGCGCTTGTGCCATTCATCAAAGAATCGGGCGTAGTCGCCATTCGATTTCTTGCGTCGCCACATGTCGAAACTCTCGTCCATGACGAGGATTCCCATCGAATCGCACATGTTGAGGAGTTCAGGAGCCGGAGGATTATGGCTGCTCCGGATGGCATTCACGCCCATGTTGCGCAGGATGGTGAGCTTGCGATGCATCGCATCCTCGTTTACGGCAGCACCCAGACAGCCGAAATCATGATGCTCGCAGACTCCATTCAGCTTGATATTCCTGCCATTGAGGAAAAATCCCTTCCTGGCATCAAACTTCACATCGCGGAAGCCTGTAGTGCTTGTGGCTACATCCACTACCTTCCCGTTTAGAATCAGCTCACTCTTGACGGTATAGAGATATCCCTTTCCGATGTCCCAGAGATGCGGATTCTTCACCTGCAGTTTCTGTTCCTGATCACCTTTACTCTTTGCTACAATCTTTCCTGCAGCATCATAGATGGTGTTACGGACAGAGAGTTTCATCCTGTTGCCGGAAGCTGCAAAATCCGTCTTCACCCTGACATCACCCTGAGGAGTGGTAGAAACATACTGCCCCCATTGAGGAATGTAAGCCTTCTTCATGGTCTTGGTGAGCCAGACGTGGCGATAGATTCCGCAGCCCGAATACCATCGGCTGTTAGGCTGGTCGCTATTGTCCACCTTCACGGCAATCACATTATCACCCTTCCTATTAATATAAGGTGTAAGGTCGTACTCGAAAGTACTGTAGCCGTAAGGACGGGTTCCGAGCTGATGACCGTTGATGTAGACGGTAGAGTTCATGTAAACTCCATCAAAGGTAATAGTAAAGCGGTCGTACTTCTCATGAGGATTCAGGGAGAAATGCTTTCTGTACCATCCTATTCCGCCTGGCAGAGCGCCTCCGCTGGCTCCCGAAGGATTGCCTGGCGAGAAATCGCCCTCTATCGCCCAGTCATGAGGCAGATTCAGGCTTCGCCAATGGGCGTCAGCATAATCCGCTTTCCACATTCCGGCAGAATCAGCCAGAGTGAAAAGCCAGCCCTTATCAAAAGACAGATGTTCGCGGGCACTCATCGGAAGAGCGAAAAGCCCGCTCATCAAGGCAACGCTAAATATTGTTTTCTTATTCATTCTTTCCTATCAATATAAAAAATCCCACAGACTGCACGGATTTTCACAGATTCATCTTTCCAGAAAGAGAGTTACAGATATCTGTGTAATCTGTGAAATCTGCGGGAGATTAGATTACTTCAATTTTACAGTTACTGCCTGACCGGCATACTTCACCATCTTGCCCTTAGGAGCCTTGGCGAGGTTAACGCCCTGGTTGTTCTGGGCATTCACCAGAATCACGTTGAAGCGACGCTTCTGCAGCATTCCGTCGAATGAACCCTTGCGAGCACCAATGGTCAGGGTCTTCTGGGCATCATTATACTTGAAGTCTATCATAGCATACTTGCCCTTCTCGTAGTTGTAGTTGGTTCCCTCGTCCTCATAGAGCGTATAAGAACCGTCCTTGCCTGCATAGACATAGAGGTCGATGAGCTCAGCCTTCTTCTGGTCGCTCCACTCCATCTCCGGACCTACAGGAAGGATAGAACCCTCTGGTACGAAGACAGGAATCTTATCGAATGGCGCATCGGCTACGATGGTCTGACCACCTGCATAATGCTTGCCGGTATAGAAATCGTACCAGCCCTTCTGCTTAGGAAGATAAACGTTACGGCTGTACTTCTGATACTCGCCTACAGGACAAGCCATCAGGGCAGGACCGAACATCCACTGGTCCTTGATGTCGTAAACATTATCATCGCCGTTGAAGTCCATCACCAATCCACGCATCATGGTGTAATCCTTGAAATGAACCATACCCGCCATACTGTAGAGGTAAGGCATCAGACGGTAACGGAGCTTGTCGTAAGCCACGATGGTCTTGTAAGCCGGATGATCGGCTGGCGCAATATTCCAGACCTCACGCAATGGCCACTGGCCATGAGCACGATAGAGCGGAACGAAGCATCCGAACTGGTTCCAGCGAGCCTGCAACTCACGCCACTCCTTCAGGTCGGCATTCTCCTTACCGGTCTTGTCGAACTCCTGCTGGGCAGCCACGTAGCGGTTCTCTACGCAGAAACCACCCTGGTCCATTCCCCAGAAAGGCAGACCCGCCATAGAATAGTTCAAGCCGGCAGTCATCTGAGCGCGCATGTCCTCCCAACGGGTAGCAATATCGCCCGACCAGGTAGCCGTGCTGTAGCGCTGCTCGCCTGCAAAGCCCGAACGGGTAAGAAGGAAGACACGCTGGTTAGGATTCACGCTACGCTGGCCATGATAGATGGCGTCAGCATTCACGATGCTGTAAGCGTTGAAATATTCGGTTGATGTTCCGAGAGCTGTAGGACCGGAAAGGGCCTTGCGGTACCACATCGGAGTACAGTCGCGAACGTTTGGTTCTGATGCATCCATCCACCATGCGTCAATTCCGAACTTATACTTGGTATAGAGATTCTCGTCCATCTGGCGCCAGAACATCTTTCGTGCACCAGCATCATAAGCATCATAGAAAGAGCCACGGAAGCCGAGCCAGTCATGAATATCGTCCTTGATAGCCTGATGATACATCCAGCCCTTCGCATCAATCTCCTTATAGTTCTTGACAGTATCGTAGAACTTAGGCCATACGGAAATCATGAATCTTCCGTTCATGGCATGTACGCTATCGAGCATCGCCTGAGGATTAGGATAACGGGAAGCCTCAAACTCATGGCTTCCCCATGAATCGAGCTTCCAGTAGTTCCAGTCCTGAACGATATTGTCTACAGGAATCTTCAGGTCACGGAACTTCTTGAGGTTCTCCTCGATGTCCTTGCTACTCTTATAGCGCTCACGGCTCTGCCAGAAACCGAGGGTCCACTTAGGATAGAGCGAAGCCTTGCCGGTAAGCGTACGGTAGCCCGAAATCACCTCGTCGAGGTTCTGACCGGCAATGAAATAGTAATCCATGTCCGGAGACATTTCGCTCCAGATGCTCAGCTGGTTCTTCTCAGCCTCTGAACGAGGAGCTGCTACGCGAAGACCGCAGTAGGAAACGTCGCCATCCGGCTGCCACTCGATGCGGATAGGAGTCTTTACACCCTTCCTGATTGGAGTTTCAAACTTGAAGGAATTAGGATTCCAGGCTGTACGCCAACGCTCAGGCACAACCAGCTTGCCGTCGATATAAATCTTCATGTAGCCGGCATAGTAGAGGATAAACTGGTAGAAACTGTTGGTTGGAGCCTCTACATAACCCTCGTAAACCACCTTGGAACCATTCAGGGCAAAGCCCTTAGGCAGGTTCTGGATACCGCCCTTGTCGGTCTTGTTGCAGATTTCAGAAGTCTCAGGCATCGCATATTCAAAGTAGATGCTGTCTTCGCCTCGAACAATCTTCTGTCCGTTCTTGTCCACGTAAGTACCGGTAAGCTGACCTTCCTTTCCGTCCTTGTCGTAAAGCTTGAAAGCACGGTTGAGCTGGAGATAATCTTCCGGATTACCCCAACGGCAATAAGAATAGGAATCCCAGAGAATACCGTAGTTCTTGTTGGAAATGACGAAAGGCACACTCACCTTCGTATTATACTGGAAGAGGTCTTCGTTCTTGCCCTTCATGTTGAGTTCCTCGCTCTGATGCTGACCGAGCCCATAGAAAGCCTCGTTGTCTGGAGAATCGAAGAGGGCTCTCCATGACCATCCGTGCTTCTGAGATTCAGGAACCTTGGCGATGTCTACGCCAATCTCACGGTCAGGAACGGTAAAAGGCTTGAAAGTCTTTCCACCCTGAGCCACCTCGTTGAGGAGCACATGATCCTTCAAATCATAGAATGTAATCTGACCGGTAGCCTCATTCAACACGGCGCGCATGGCGGCTGTGGTAATGATGAGCTGTTCGCCCTGTTCCTCTACCTTATAATTAGCCTTGCCTTTCTGAGGCACGATGATGAGACTCTGCTTGTCGCGGAATCCCTGCTCGGCAGTAGCCTGCACACGGATAATCTTATCGCTCACCACCTGGAGGCGAATCTGACTAGGACCAAAATTCTGGTGCTGTTTCAACTGAACGGTAAGATAGTTACCTTTCTGAATAAAGCCTGCTGCCTGGAGCCCAGAAGCGCTCATCAGCAAAACGGCTGAAATCAATAACGTCTTAGTTAGCTTCATACTATATTGTTTATACAAGTTTTTTAAACTTATGATTATTAGATTGAATATCTGCCTGCAAAATTACTTCTTTTTAGTGATAATAATACGTGGAAATGTAACAAAATAGGGTATAAAATGTTAATTACCACATTTTATACCCTTTTCGTTAACAAGAAATCAAGAGATTCCTATGGATTCCTATGATTAGATACTCTCGCCATTCAATTTCTTCTTATACTGGGAAGGCGTCAGTCCATAAGCCTCCTGAAAGTATTTGGTGAAATAGCGAGGATTGTTGAAACCTACCGTATAAGCGATTTCGCTGATGTTCAGCTCGTCGCTATGAATCAGCTCTTCAGCCCGCTTGATGCGCTTGGCACGCAGATACTCTGAAGGAGTGGTACCCGTGAGCGAAACCATACGCTTGTAGAGCTGGACGCGCGACATGCAAAGATGAGCACTCATCGACTCTACCGAAGTATCCGGATCGCCCATCATGTCCTTGATGTATTTATCCACATCTGCCAGGAACTTGCGGTCGCTGGCTGTCATTTCAAAGTCGCCCAGTTCTCCCTTAGGAATCACTCTCTCCTTAGGCTGGCTTGAATCCTTCTTCTCTTCCTTATTCTTATCAAGGAAAGAACGACGGGCAGAACGGCGTGCCCAACCCAAGAGATTGCGGATGCGCAGATTGAGCATATCGATATTGAACGGCTTGATGATGTAATCGTCTGCTCCACTCTCCAATCCCTCTACCTGATGGTCGGTAGCCAGACGCGCAGTCAGCATCACAAACGGAATGGAAGCCGTCTCCTCGTTGCTCTTCACCATGCGGCAGAGCTCGATTCCGTCCATCACAGGCATCATCACGTCGGAGAGGATGACGTCCGGGCGAACCTCGATAATCTTCTGCCAGGCATCCTTACCGTTCACGGCCTCGATGACCAGATAGTCGGTAAGCACATCACGCATAAACTCGCGGAAGTCATCGCTATCATCTACCAGAAGCACCTTAGCCACATAGTTCTTGCGGGCAGGCTTGGCGGTTTGCGATGAACGATGAACGCCATAGAGCGCATCAGAAGAGCCTCCCTCCTCTACCGTTTCTTCCATCGTATCTTCTGCCTTATGAACGGTAGCGATGACTGGAGCCACACGCATGGATTCCAGATGGGCGTTGGTCTTGGCAGCTCCGCCATCATCCATCGGCAAGTCTACGATAAAGACTGAACCGCCGCCATCGTTGTCTCTTACTTCTACCTGACCTCCGTGAAGTTCTGTAAACTTCTTCACCAGGTTGAGGCCGATTCCGCTTCCACCGGCAGGCTGCATTTCCGTGCCGTTCACCTGATAGAAACGCTCGAAGACGTGCTTCTTCTCCTCATCGCTGATTCCCTTGCCGTTATCGGCTACGCTGATGCGCAACATGTCGTGGGTATGGTCTTTTACCTCTACGCCCAAGGCTACGGAAAGTCTAACCGTAATAGATCCTCCGTCTGGAGTGAACTTGTAGGCGTTACTGAGGAGATTATTGACAATCTTGCCCACCTTGTCTGCATCAAAGGTCATGATCAGCTTGGAAGTAAACGACTCGAAAGACAGATTCACCTTATTATTAGCCAGGATTCTGAACGAATTGCAGATATTGTCCACGAAGCTCACGATGTCCATACGGGCAAGAGACAGCTTCTCCTTGTTCTGGTCGAACTTGCGGAAATCCAGAATCTGGTTGACCAGATTCAGCAGTCGGGTTGCATTACGATGAATCAGCTCGAGCTTTCTGCGCTTCTCTGGGTCACCCTCATCCCGAATCATGGTAACAAGAGGCGAGATAATCAGGGTGAGCGGAGTTCGAAGCTCGTGGCTCACATTGGTAAAGAAGTTGAGCTTCAACTCGTTCATCTCACGGGTCTTCTTGATGCTGTCTTCCCTGATCTGGATTTCATACTTCACTCTCTGCTTCTCTATCATGCGGCGGCGATAGTACCAGAACGCAGCCACAACGAGGAGCAGATAAATAATGATGGCCCAGGTAGAGAGATAGAACGGCGGATGGATATGAACCTTCAGCCGGCTCACCTCTTCGCTCACGGTTCCGTCTCCATTCACCACCTTCACTTCGAGCACATAGTTGCCTGAAAGGAGATTGGTAAATGTAACTTCCGATCTTCCGTCAGGAGTCATCATCCACTTATCATTCAATCCCTTCATGCGATAAAGGAAACGGCAACGTGCCGGAAGCGACACCTGATTGGAAGCCAGCTGGATGGTAAACGCCTTGTCCTTATAACTCAAGTCTAGTTCCGGATTGCTGTCGAGCGATAATTTGAGTGGCACTCTGCCCTCGAACTTTTCGCCCGCAGTAAGAGGATGGTCAAAGAGAACAAATCCGCTGAAGAGCACATGAGCCTGCTGCCTGCTTGTGCGGATGGTTCTAGGCCGGATGATGTTGATACCGTCCTGACCGCCCACGGCAATCGCTCCGTTTCGCATCAGATAGGCAGAACGGATATTAAACTGACGGCTCTGCAATCCATCCAGCGAATTGAAACTGATCATGGTAAGATTCCACTTGCCCTGAGCATCCTTGGTCAAGGTTACACGGGTGACGATAAACTCGGAAACCAGCCAGATATTATGCTGCTTGTCCTCAACAACCGCACAGCCCACAGCTCCTGTGGTTCCATTCAGTTCGTTGATGGATTCATACTGTCCGTTGCTGCTGTCATACATCGAAATACCTCCAGGCGAAGCCATCCACAAGATGCCACGGCTATCCTTCATCGCATAATTGATAGAAGGACTCCCGAATGGAGTTCCGTCCTTGGTACTATTGATGTTAGTCATCTTCCTACTATGAAGGTCAAAGACAGAAATATACTGGGAATGACCTATCAGAGCCTCATGATTATTGAGCAGGAAGATGGAATTGATGAAATTGCTCGTTATTCCAGAATTGGCAATATTGAAGGTAGAGAATTTCTCTGTGACAGGATCAAAAATCTGCACACCACTTCCCAAAGTACCGATAAGCAGACGATGCTGAGGGTCTTCCAGGAAGCACCAGACGCTATTATTAGCCAATCCGCTATTGGAAATATTGAAAGTCTTCCACCTGCCATTCTTAAACTGGGTAAAGCCGCCGTTGAAGGTTCCGAAATACATGGTTCCATCCTTCATGGTCACGCTACTCACCACGACATCCGAGCCAAGACCGGTCTGAGCCTTACCGAAATGCCAGGTCTGTCCGGTTACAGGATTATAACCCACGATTCCCATATCGTTGGTTCCACACCACAGATTTCCTGCCAAATCCTGCGTAATGGTACAGACATCGCCGAGCGGAATGGTATTGAACTTGCTGGAAGATGGTGAATAATAAGCCACACCATTCTTATAGCTGCCCACCCATACGGCTCCGAAATTGTCAATATAAACCTTCTGTAAAGAATTGTCTACAATACTTCCCCGGGCATTACTATGCACATACTGGTGAAAAGTCTTTGACTTGAAATCAATATAGAAAAGTCCATGATGATCGGTAGCAACCCACAAGGCACCATTTGGGTCTACCTGAAGGTCGCGCATGACGATGCGGTCTTTTACCGGGACAAGAATTCCTCTCTGTGCAAGATAAGAACGGGCAGTAAGCCATTGTCTGTTAAGAGAATTGAAGACATAAGATTCTGTTGCTGTAGAAACCCAGAAAGTATGATTGTTCTCTACATAACTGTAAGCGCCATTATCTCCACAAAGACGATGGTCTTTCAGGAAGGTATTATACCAGAGCACGCTCTGTTTGTCGCCATCCAGCAGGCACAGCTTTCCGTCGCCATAAGTAACCAGCAGCTTGCCGTCTACATCCTTCAGGTTGCTAAAGTCGCCATCCAGGATACAACCGCTCTTCGGCTTCTTCGCATATTTGAACAGGTATGTGGTTTCGTTCTTTACATTATAATAATAAAGACCCTTTCCCCACACCTGAATCCACATATTCTTCTGTGAATCCACCAATACTCTCTGTGGTGCACCCTCTACGTTGATGGTCTTCAACCATACTTCCGGCTTGCGGTCGAACTGCTCGGTAGTAGGGTCATAGACACAATAACCCACAGAAGTATGCACCCAGATTTTTCCTTCATTGTCCTCCTGTAAATCATCTACGTAATTGTTGGCCAATGAAGTCTGGTTTGTGGCACTATACAAGAAGGTCTTCATTCGGAATCCATCAAATCGATTGAGTCCCGACTGAGTACCAAACCAGACGTAACCTGTCTTATCTTTCAAGATAGCATTCACCTGGCTATTACTGAGTCCGTCACGGTTATTCAAACTGGAGAACTCGATGTTTTGCAAAGCCGCTCTCATCTGGAGAGGCTGCAGAAGCAGCACAAATCCTAGAACCATGAGGGCCTGCCTTAGCAAATTCAAGTTTTTAAACATGCTCATTCAAGGTTTATATTTATAGTTTGTCGTTTTTATCTTTATCATCGCTTTCCATCGAGGTTCATCAGTCTTCAAAGTGGTCTTTCAGTTCTAGGGAAAAGTTCCTTTAACCCTGCTTCTCAGAGCTTTCTCTGATTTTCAGAATCATCGGCACAACTTCCTTGTAGATTTGCTCATCCCCATTGATGCTGCGCATGAGCAATTCGCAAGCCTTGGTACCCTGTTCGTGCGCCTTATCCATGATGGCAGAAAGGCGGGGAGTAACGAAGGCTGCCGTATCTCCATCCGTGAAGCCGATAATGGCAACATCTTCAGGAATGCGCAAGCCCTTAGCCTTGATGGCATCAAAGGCAGCATAGGTAATGATATCGTTGAAAGCAAGAATAGCATCCGGGCGATTCTCACTCTCCAGAAGTCGAAGTGTAGCATTACGAGCTACATCGAAATCTATCTTGTCACAGACTACCAGATCGCGGTCGATAGGAATACGGTTCTCCCTGAGCGCTTCCAGATAGCCATGCTTGCGACGGCGAACCATATCGAGATGATTAGGACCGCCAATGAAGGCAATACGGCGGGAGCCTGTCTCAATCATGTGCTGAGTAGCCTTCTGAGCCGCCACATCACCATTACCCACAACCTGAGAGAACTTTTCTTCCAGGCAGCAACGGGCAAAAAACACCAAAGGAACTCCCATCTTGTGGAGCTGCTCGAAATGAGAATAGTCGGTAGTATCTTGTGCGAGGCAAGCAATAATACCTTCTACATGCATATCGAGAAAATTGTCAAGAGCCTTCGCTTCGCGCTCATGGTTCTCATGACTATTGGCACTAATAACCGAATAGCCACACTTTGAGGCATAATCTTCTATGCCATCCAGCACGGCAGCATAATAGTGGGTAACCAGATTAGGAACGATGACGCCTATCACCCTTGGAGCTTCCTTCCGAAGACTCTGTGCAAATGGGTTAGGCCGATAGTTGAGTTCCTTTGCCAAGGTCTTGACTTTCTGAGTCATTTCCTCTCCCACCTCATGGCTATTTCGTAAAGCTCGAGACACGGTAGCGATGCTCACTCCCAACTTGTCTGCGAGATCTTTTAGTGATGTTCTACGTTGCTTCATTTACTAATAAGTTAGATTAGAAGATGCATTATTGCACTTTTATGTGCAAAGATACTGTTTTTATTCGAATTTGCAAACGTTTACGTGTGTTTTTTCTAGAGAAAATACTTTTTTTTTCTATAAAAACTTGTAATTTTGCAGCCAGTAAGTAATGAATAGTTGATAATAAGTTAGTTAGAAACAAAAGGTTTCAGACTGTCGGGAGACAATCTGAAACCTTATTTTTTTACCATATCCTCAAATATCGTATTCAAGTTTCGCAAGTTCAGAAGTTAAATATAATATTCTGCAGAATCTACCAAGCCCGCTCTTAAAGCATATTTTGTAGCCTCATGAACATTATTGACGCCCAGCTTTCTGAAGATATTCTTACGATGGGTGTTCACGGTATGGAAACTGGAGAAACGCTTTTCGGCTATTTCCTTCGTAGTCATTCCTAATGCAATATCTTTCAGAATCTCAGTCTCAGTCTTGGTAAGATTTACCTTTTCTTCTGTTTCTTTCTTAGGAGCGAGCAATACTTCCATCATGCGCTGGCAGATGAAACGGTTGCTGGCTACACAGAAGCGGATAGCCTCCTTGATTTCCATCAGCGGGCTCTCCTTCAGGAGAATACTGAACATACTACTGCTAGCCACGAGTACCTTCACGAAGTCGGTACTCAAGTCTTCACTAAACAAGAGCCATCGGGTATAAGGAAAACGTTGGTTCAGGATGAGCAGCTCTGCTGCATCGTTGATGTCGAAGTTCGTATAGTCGAGTATCACGACCGTATCTTCGTTATCTTTGAGCGCAAGCATCAGCTCAGCCTTGTCTTCCACATACTTGCTTTCCAGCCCTTCCATTTTCTCTAACACGTAGCTGAGTCCTGCTCGCGTGATGTCCTGTCTGTCTGCTAGCAAAAGTTTCATGATTCTATCTCCTATCTTATTTTATGTTGTTGATGACAAATATGATTTCTGATGGTCCGCTTCCAGACCATCAGAAATTGATTAGAACGTCATGAGGAATCCCATGCGGATGCCCCACTTGTCTACATTAGGATGATTCAGGTAATTGATACGGCGCACATAGTCAATTCCAAAGAACTTGAAGATGTTGTGCACGCCAGCCACCAATTCCCAATATGGAGTATCACCAAAGGTGTAAGAGTTGTTTGGGAACTTGAAGAGAACATCATCGTTCGGATTCTTCAGCGGATTGTTCTTATCCGTAAGTTGTCCCCAGACTCCCTTGGCTGCAATATATTCACGCCACTTGAGTTTCTTGATGAGCGGAATACGATTGAGCAGCTTGCCGTTCATATCCCAGGCTACAGACCAGAACACCTGACGGTCGCTCAGGAATTCCCAGTCTTTCATCATACTGATAGTGGCCTCCTGTTCAAAGATAGAGAGGTTGACAGGTGGCTGGATAAGCATACTGAATGGCACCTTGTTCCATTGCATCTTACCCACAATATTGAAATCGATGTAGCCGAAGCTTCCCAACCATTGGCGCTTGTAAATACCCAGGCTGGTGATGTTGCTCTTATACTGTCCACCCATAAAGCCATCGAGACCCGTCGTATGGCGCAAGCTGAGCTCAGGACTATCCAGATTGATAGGCAAACGCTGCTGCTTAGTATTCACATAGGTAACACCAGGATTGTAATTGAGTCCTGCCGAAACCTCCGTGGTACGGATTTTCTTAACTTCTTCGCCCGTGTTCACCTTATAATAACGCAGGTTGCCCACGGTACGGTTGCTCTGCCAGCGTATATTCGTATCGAAGCGGAAGCCCCAATCGGTCTCGTAGACAAAGCCCAGCTTCTGGCGCTGGTAGAGATACATCTGATCCTGAGTCGTGGCACGAAGGGTCATGAAGAAGTTGTCCTTGTTGTGCAACAGGTTGTCATCAGATGGAGAAGTAATATCATGTCCCATCTCGAAGGTCAGGTTGCGCATAGGGAACTCGAACGGACTGTTTTTCTTCTTGTTGAAAGAATAGGTCAGCACATGACCATAATACCATTCATGACTCTTCAGACCATAGGCTCCGTAACCATTCCAGAAGAAATGAGGATTGAGCGCAGCCATCGTACGACCAGCCAGACGCAATCGGATTCCATCCACGAAGTTGTTGGAAAGGAACGTATTGATAGGTCCCAAGTCGAAATAACTTCTGTTTTCCTTATTCTCCTCGGTCTTCTTGGCATGAGCCACCTCAACATAGTTCTCCATCAGGGCTCGCACACCCAGGATAATGTATTTGAAGCCCTTGGAATTCTCCATACGATGAATGAAACTATCCATCGACGATTCGCTCTTCGTAAGGCCTACCTGTCGGTATTTATTCCAGTAAGCCTCATCACGGTTCATGGCGTCCATATCGTGCCTTATCTTCGCCTTGCCCTTGAACAGCTGCTTCGGCAGTTCATCAAAGGCATAGTCGGAGAGTCGCGTATTTCTTACCACCAGCAGGTCCTGCAACAGATTATTGATGTGCATTTCTGCCACCATATCGTCCTTGGTCAAAACCCACTCGCCATTATCGAGCTTCGTAAATTCCTGCTCTATCTTCATATCCTTCACCCAGTTTACATCACTATTGTGAGGCATGTAAAGATTACATTTCTTTACATGCAGGGTGCTGTCAGCAAGCACATAGAGCTCTCCACGGAATCCGAAGTCCTGACTGTTGGCAGGAATAAACTGCAGATGATAGCAGAGATCGCGATCTACATAAACCGTATCCTCTATATAATAATGGTAGAAGGAAATAGCTGTTCTACCGATAGGAGAAGGGAACGGATATTGCAGGAGGCGCACATAATCATCGTAGATATCGACATCGGTAAATACATCCTTGAGAACGGTATTGATGATTTCACCCGTCTGAATCACCTGACCGATACCATTACTCTGCTGACCCTTGATAATATCTTTCTCGCTCTTTGGATCCTTGCGGTAGATATGCTGCGAAACCGTCTCGTTGACCTGCACAGGCAAGGTCAGCTTATCATTATAAGGCGATTTCTCCACCTGGTCCAGCAGATACTGACGCTTGCTGAAGAACTTGCCCTCCAACTGTTCCTTGGTCAAATCGTTGAGCGCCAAGGTTAACTTCTGATATTTATCAAACTGATAATAATCATGATTGGACAGATTGCTCTTCTTCTTGGCAGCAATCACACGTCGCATCAGCTCTACAGCAGGATTTTCCTTTCTTTTGTACTTACCTTTCTTCGATTTCACCACCACCTCGTTGAGCCGGCGGCTATCATCTTTCAATTTCACTTCCAGAAAATTGAGCTTTTCGCTAATCTTCACAGTCTGTGACTTATAGCTGAGGGCACTCACGGTAAGCACCCATTCGGGATGCTTCTCGATGGTAAACTTACCCTCTCCATCACTTGAAACGGCAATCTTGTGTCCCTTATATTGCACGCTAGCATAAGGCACGGCAAAGCCATCCTCGTCGATGACGCGACCGCTGATTTTTTGCTGTGCAGCCATCTCAAGCGCACAGACCATCAATGTAAAAAACAACAAGAATGATCTTTTAAAATTCATATCCTTCATTAACCTCTTTCTAATAATACCTTATTTATATAATAAGCCATATTTAAGCTCTTTTGGGCTTCATTTTTGGCTTTTTTCCGAATTCGGATGCAAAGATATACATATTATTCTGAAAATAATCGAAAACTATTTGGATATTTTAGTTTTTTAGCGTAATTTTGCAACCGAATTACAAACAATCAAGCAAAACGAATAGAAATTAGGCAAAAATGAACAATAAAGGAAATCTAACCAATGAACCCCCTCCGCTGCTGCCCGTCATCATCGGAACTGGCTTCGGAAGCGGCTTCTGGCCTTGGGGACCAGGCACGGCTGGCTCAGTCTTGGCCACCCTTATTTGGGCATTGATGGCTTACCTCGGTGGCTTCAACGGAGAAACGCTGCAAAGCATCACCTTCTTCCTGGTCATCCTCTCTACCCTGTTAGGAACCTGGGCTACAGCCCGACTACAGCCTTATTGGGGAGAAGACCCAAGCCGAGTTGTAATCGACGAGATGGCTGGCGTATGGATTCCGCTGTCCCTAATTACGCCATTTACTACCACAGGAGCACCCAAGGATGCCTGGTGGTGGGCTTTGGTTGCCTTGGTTCTCTTCCGCTTCTTCGACATGGTGAAGCCGCTTGGCATCAAGTGGCTAGACCGCAAAGAGGGAGCCTTCTATGTCATGGCAGACGACCTGCTGGGTGGATTCTATGCAGCCGTCGTCATGCTGATTGCAAAAATCATATTTTTATGGGTAAGATAAAGCAGGAACTGGTAACCTTCGGAAAGGCTGAGCTGACAGCATCAATAGCCTCGATAGTAGACTTCGGACTGGCTTTCTTCCTCTCCGACATCATCGGAATATACTACGGACTAGCCAATGCCCTGGGCGTCATGAGTGGCGGAATCACCAACTGCACCCTCAACTACCGCTACGTATTCGGCTACTCCAAGCGCAAGAAGAAGAGCGTGGCATGGCGATATTTCATCATCTGGGCCTTGAGCTGGACGCTCAATTCGGGCGGTACCATCGCCTTGACAGAAGCCATCAACCTGCATGAACACGTCAATATCCACTACATGATTCCAAAATGTGTGGTTTCATTTCTTGTAGCTGTGCTGGTGAATTATCCCGGACAGAGGAAATTCGTGTTTAAGAAAAAGGACGAAGAAGAGGTTCCTGAAGGAAGGAATCCTGAAGACCTCCAATAAGAAGGGAAAAAGAATATTAGGAAATTACAAATGACAATAAACAAATGAATTACAGAGATTTCTTACAAAAAGTAATCTACGTGATGATCAATCCGCTCATCAAGGCGATGATAAAGATTGGAATCACGCCAAACATCGTGACGCTGGTAGGTTTTATCGGCAATATTTTTGCTACCTGCTTCTTTATTGACGCAGCGTGGATTCAGGGAATGGGCGGAGTCAACAGCGACCCTACCCTGATGACTGCCGGCACTAGCGACTATACTTATGCCGACTGTATGACTCTCATCGGATGGGGTGGATTTATCATTCTTGCCTCTGGTCTCTTCGATATGATGGATGGAAGACTGGCCCGTATGAGCGGCAAGAGCAGCCTCTTTGGTGCACTTTGGGATTCTACGCTCGACCGTTACAGCGAGCTGGTCAGTCTCTTCGGCATCTGCCTGGTCTTCCTCCTTACCGACAAGGGCGAATGGTTCTGGATGGGCGTAATGACCTTTGCTGCCATGACGGGTTCCGTGATGGTAAGCTACGTTCGTGCCCGTGCTGAAGGTCTTGACATCGAGTGCAAGGTAGGATTCATGCAACGCCCGGAGCGAGTAGTAGTTACTGCCGTATCTGCAATCGTTACTGGCATTACCGGAGATTTATGGTGGTTGGCGAGCGGCATGATTCTCATCGCCATTCTTGCCAACATCACAGCATTCTGGCGTATCGCACATTGCTATCGAGTAATGAAAAAAAAATAAGAGAAAGTGTTTAGCATATATTTAATCATTCTATTGGTCGTGCTGATGGCTTGGAAGAAGACCCGCAACTTTGCCATCTACTTCCTGCCTTGGTTCCTCTTCGGAATCATCTACGATTCGATGCGCCTTTACCCGAACTATAAGGTAAACTCCATCGATGTAGTTCATCTGTATGAAGCAGAGAAATATCTCTTTGGAATAGCAGCCACTACAGCTGCTGAACTGCAGGCTGTAGCCGACCATACACAACTCATGATACCAGGCGAATACTTCAAGGTTCACAACTGCGGAGCAGCCGATTTCATGGCTGGTATCTTCTACCTGTGCTGGGTACCGGTACCTATCGCCTTCGCCATTTATCTCTACATCAAGAAGCAGTATTCCTGGTTCAGACGATTCTCATGGGCTTTTCTTCTGGTCAACATCATTGGCTTTATCGGCTATTATATCTACCCTGCAGCTCCACCTTGGTATGCGATGAACTACGGTTTCGAGCCGGTTCTCCATACCCCGGGTAATGTGGCAGGTTTAGGCAGATTTGATGAAATGACGGGACTTTCCATCTTTCATGGACTGTACGGCAAGAATGCCAATGTATTTGCTGCCGTTCCCAGCTTGCACGCAGCCTACATGTTCCTCACTACCATCTATGCCGTAATGAGCCATAAGCGTTGGTACACGATAGCCCTATTCGCTTTCATCTGCATAGGAATCTGGTGGACAGCCGTTTATTCCGGCCATCATTACATCATCGATGTCATCTTGGGCATCCTCACCACCCTTATTGGTGTAATTCTGATGGAACTGGGAGGCTTGAAGGGCTTTCTGGGAGAAAGAAAGAACATACGGTATTAGGAAATAAAACAAAGCGCCTGACTCAGAATCAATTATCTAAGCCAGGCGCTTTTTTATCTTAAAATCGCATTTTCCATACAGTTTTATCTTATCTAACCATCACCTTACGGTAACATCTGCGACGACGATGCTGTTCGCTTTCCAGATATTGCCATTGGCTCTGTACACCTTTGTTGCTTTCCATCTGCGGCATAGCCTCAGCCCATTTAAATCCATAACGGTGATATTGCTCGATAAGATCGGCAAAGATCAAGGCATTGGCTCCCTTGGCACGATACTCAGGCAATACACCTATCAGGAGTAAATCTACCGTATCTGTGGCATGAAACTTCAGTACTTTCAGAATTTTCAACCATCCCCAAGGCAACAGTTTGCCATTCCCTATCTTCTGCAAAGCATCGGTAAAAGAAGGGAAAGATACGCCAAAACCTATTAATCTATTGCCATCATTACCATCAACAACACCCGTAACCAGATTCAAATCAGCCTTCTTGATATAATCATTTACATACTTATCTATCTGCCTGTCCGTGAGTTGCTGGAAATCATAAAGGTCTTTATAGGTTTCGTTTACGATATGAAACACCGCTTGTCCCATACCACCCTTAACCAACTCTCGGGAAGTAAACTTATGCACATGCAGATTGTATCTTTTCTCTATCATCTCTGCAGTTCTGGCAAACTTGGCCGGGGTTTCCTCAGGCACCTTGATGCGATATTCCAGCCAGTCATTATCCTTCTCATAGAACGACATGGCTTCCATGTGGTTCTTATAATAAGGATAATTATAATTGATATACATGGTAGATTTATGATGGAATCCCTCGATGAGCAATCCTTCACGGTCCATATCCGTAAAGCCAAGCGGTCCTACGCACTCAGTCATTCCCTTTGTGCGTCCCCAAGCCTCAACAGCATTTAATAAAGCCTGCGATACTTCTAAATCATCCACAAAATCAAACCATCCGAATCTTACCTGCTTCTTATTCCATTGTTCATTGGCACGGCGATTGATGATGGCAGCAACACGACCCACGATACGCGCCTCACCATCTACAGCCAGAAAATACTGCGCCTCGCAGAATTCGAAGGCAGGATTCTTGCGCTTACTCAACGTATTCATTTCATCAAAGCGCAAGAAGGGAACAGCAAATTTATTGCCCTTATACAGTTCATAATAGAAGTTTACGAAGGCACGCAATCCCTTTCGGGTTGTTACTGGTATTATTCTTATATTGCTCATTACAGTTTTTACTCGATTATAATCAAATTCTGATCAGTATAATTAGTCCGTTTTATATAGCTATTCAGTCCGTACATCTTGTATTACAAGAAGATAGAGAACTACAAAACTTCTGCAAAAGTACTACATATTTTTGACAGAGGCAAGTTTTTAGTGCATTTTTATTAAAAAAGTTCACATAAATCCCATTATTGGGCGATAATCGAAAATAAAATAGTACCTTTGCATGGTCAAAAAAAGAAGAAAACAGATTTTTCACAATGAAGAAAACAAGAGATAATTATACATTCCTGACCGAAGCTCCTGTGCACAAGGTTGTTTTCACGATGGCGATTCCTACCATCATCAGCATGCTGTCTACAAGTATGTACAATCTCGCCGACACCTATTTCGTGGGAAGCATCAATACCCAGAGCGTAGCGGCTGTGGGAATATCGTTTGCCATGATGGCGGTAATACAGGCTGTTGGCTTCTTCTATGGTCATGGAGCTGGCAATTATATCTCTCGTAAGTTGGGCGCCAAAGAGGAGGAGAACGCCAGAAAGATGGCGACAACAGGCTTTGTATTGAGCTTTCTCACAGGTTTGGTCATCGCAATACTGGGACAGCTGTTTCTTACCCCACTCTGCCTTACCTTGGGCTCTACTCCCACCATTCTTCCCTATACAGAGCGTTATCTGGGCATTATCCTGTTAGGGGCTCCTTTCATGACCACTTCGCTCACTCTCAACAACATGATGCGTTTCCAGGGTAACACGATGTATGCGATGAAAGGCATCATGTCAGGCGTATTGCTGAATCTGATTCTCGCCCCATTGCTCATTCTCTACTTCGAGCTGGGCATTACGGGTGCAGCCATCGCCACTCTCATCAGCCAATGTTTCGGTTGCACCATCCTCTTCTGGATGACGCACAAGGGGCAGAACATCCGAATCCACCTTCGCTACTTCACACCTAGCAAGGCTTATGCCAAGGAAATCATCTTTGGCGGAACCCCTTCCCTGTCAAGACAAGGCTTGGGAAGTATCGCCACCTTGGTATTGAATGTGGCAGCGGGAGCTTACGGAGATGCTGCCATTGCCGGCATGAGCATCGTCACCCGCATCTCTTTCTTTACCTATGCTGTGGTAATCGGATTGGGTCAAGGATTCCAGCCTCTCTGTGGTTTCTGCTATGGAGCCAGACTATATGCCCGCGTCAAGGAAGCTTTTTATTACTGCATCAAGTGTGGCACCATATTCCTGGCTATCTGTGCCGTAATTGGCTTCATTTTCTCAGAGCCTATCATCGAACTCTTCCGTGATGATGCCAAGGTAAAAGAGGTTGGTTCCATGGCTTTGAAATGGCAGGTTATCAGTTTTCCTCTGGTTGCCACCATCGTACTTACCAATATGCTGATGCAGACCATCCGCAAGCCCATCCGTGCCAATATCGTAGCTGGAGCAAGAAGCGGTTTGTTCTTCATTCCGCTCATCTTTATCCTACCCCATTTCTTCGGTTTGCTGGGGGTAGAAATGTGTCAGGCATGGGCAGACTTCTGCTCCTTTGCAGTAGCTATTCCGATAGCATGGAGTGCGTTCAGAGATATGAGAAAGGTGTGAATGCCCATTCTTTGTTCTTTGAAAAAGTCATGGGATTATTAGCAAAAATCATAGCTGTCTTTTGGTTTTCTTGAAAGATTTTTGTAATTTTGCAGGCTGAAAGAAAGAAGAGAAATGGAGAAAGCAAAATATAGTATCGGACTAGATGTTGGCTCTACAACAGCCAAAGTTGCCGTTATCGATGGCAAGAAAAACTTGATTTACTCAAAATACGAACGCCACAACGCTCGTGTCAAAGAACTTGTGTCTCATTATTTCGATGAGATTAACCAGTTGATAGGCGAAACAAAGGTAAATATCTGCGTTACGGGAAGCGTGGGCATGGCTACGGCAGAACAGCTGCAGGCTGAGTTTGTTCAGGAAGTAGTGGCAGCATCGGTTTATGCCCGTAAGGCTCATCCTGAGGCAAAGGCTCTCATCGATATCGGTGGAGAGGATGCCAAGGTTGTTTTCTTCAAGCCTAATGGCGGAATGGAACTCCGCATGAACGGAAACTGTGCCGGAGGTACTGGTGCGTTTATCGACCAGATGAGCGTATTGATGGGTGTAGACAATCAGAAGATGAGCCAGTTGGCTATGAATGCCCAACATGTTTATCCGATGGCAGCCCGCTGTGGTGTCTTCGCCAAGACCGATATCCAGAATCTCATGGCACGCAATCTTCCGGAAGAGGATATTGCTGCCAGTATCTTTCATAGCATCGCAGTACAAACTGTGGTGACGCTTTCTCACGGCATCGACTTCGAGGCTCCTATCCTGCTTTGCGGTGGTCCGCTGACCTTTCTCCCTGCACTCCGCAAAGCATTCTGCGACTATATGCAGCTGTCAGAAAATGATTTCATCGTATCAGAAAATAGCAATCTGATTCCTGCGCTGGGATGCGCCTACCGTAATTCTCCCACAGATTCCGCAGATTCTACAGATGCTTCTGATTCTGACGGAATCCAGCTTTCCATACTCAGAAAGCGCTTACATCAGGAAATAAAGGTTGAGTGGAACAGTAGCTTGGAACCTTTGTTTAAAAACGAAATGGAGCACGATAAATGGCTTCAGTCAAAAGCAAGATTCGCTACCGAAACCCATCCTCTGGCAAAAGGTAAGCAGCAGGTGGTTATCGGTATTGATTCCGGCTCCACTACAACCAAGATTGTGGCAGTTAGAATGGGAAGCAATACGGATACAAATGCGAAATCTGCCCAAAAGGACAAGGGCGATATTGTCTTTACAAACTATCGTCTGAACCTAGGCAACCCTATTAAGGCGGTAGCCGATGGTCTGAACGCCCTGAAGCAGGAAGCAGAACATAGAGGGGCTGAACTGGAAATCGTAGGCTCTTGTTCTACCGGCTATGGCGAGGAACTGATTAAGGCTGCATTCGGACTTGACAGCGGCATTATCGAAACCATGGCACACGAACGGGCAGCTGCATCACTCATGCCCGACGTCAGTTTCATCCTTGATATTGGCGGACAGGACATGAAGGCTATCTTTGTTGAGAAAGGAGCTGTTGTGAGAATGGAACTCAACGAGGCCTGCTCTTCCGGTTGCGGAACCTTCATACAGACTTTTGCCAATAACATGGGATATTCTGTAGGTGATTTCGCCAAACTTGCCTGCCAGTCTAAAGCTCCTTGCGACCTGGGTACCCGCTGTACGGTCTTCATGAACTCCAAGGTAAAGCAGGTTCTCAGAGAGGGGGCTTCTGTGGCTGATATTTCTGCCGGAATCTCTTATTCGGTTATCAAGAACTGTCTTTATAAAGTACTGAAACTCCATGGTAACGAGAACCTTGGAGGAAAAATCGTAGTACAGGGTGGTACCATGAGAAACGATGCTGTGGTAAGAGCTTTCGAATTGCTGACTCATACCGAAGTGGCCCGTAGCAACATGCCGGAATTGATGGGTGCCTACGGCTGTGCACTCCATGCGGCAGCTGATTACCCAACAGAAACGAATGCCCGGAGCATTGACGACCTTCTGAATCTAGCTCATTACGAAACCAGGCAGTTGCAATGTAAAGGCTGTGAGAACCATTGCTATGTTTCTCGCTACACCTTCGCTGGTGGCAATAAGTTTTACTCGGGAAACAAGTGTGAACGGGTTTTCAACAACAAGGGTGCAAATGAGATAAAAGGTAAGAATATTTACGAATATAAATATCACTTGCTCTTTGACGGTAAGGAAATTAAGCACTTTGATGTCACAAAACGCCACATCAAGGTTGGTATCCCCCGCATTCTCAACATGTATGAGGATTTCCCGTTCTGGAATGCCCTGCTTCATGCAGCAGGTTTCGATGTCATTCTCTCTTCTGATTCAACCTTCAGCCAGTATGAAGGAGCCTTGAATACAGTTATGAGCGACAACATCTGCTTCCCTGCCAAGTTGGCTCACAGTCATCTCAAAGAGCTTAATGAGAACCCGGAGGTAGACCGCATCCTGATGCCATACGTAGTATATGAACACAATGACGACCCGAAGAATACGCTGAACAGCTTCAACTGTCCTGTGGTTTCGGGCTATAGCGATGTCATCAAATCGGTAATTGATCTGAAGAAACCGATAGATTCTCCAGTCATCAACTTTGCACAATCCAAGGCTTTGGAAAAGCAAATCGTGGATTATCTCAAGAAGTTGGGAGTAGACAGAAAGACTGCCCGAAAAGCCTTGAGAGAAGCGCTCTATGCGCAAACTGCCTATTCAGCAGAAATCAAGACGAAAGCTTGGGAGATTCTCAATCAGAACGAGGAAAAGCCTCGTCTTACCATCCTCCTGGCTGGCCGTCCTTATCATACAGACCCGTTGGTTCAGCACAAGTTGAGCGAGATGATTGCAAACCTGGGAGTCAACGTAATCAGCGAAGACATCGCCAGAGGCTCATCAGACAACAACGATGCATACAACAGCCAGCCAGAGACTTATCTTGTCAAGCAATGGGCTTACATGAACCGCATCATGAAGGCTGCGCAATGGGCAGCCGAACAGGGTGACAATGTACATTTCGTACAGATGACCAGCTTCGGTTGCGGACCGGACAGCTTTATCCAGGACGAGATTCGTGACATCATGAAGCGCCACAACAAGCCTTTCACGCTCTTGAAGATAGATGATGTCAGCAATATTGGTTCGCTGAAGCTTCGTGTCCGCTCGCTGATAGAAAGTCTTAAAGTTAAAAGTAATCATAAGGTTCAAAGCTCAAAGTTCAAAGTTCAAAGTCTCAAACAGACCAAGGTTTTCACCAAGCAGGATGTGCATCGCAAGATTCTCGCTCCGTTCATGACTGAGTATCTCACTCCTATCATTCCTCCTATCCTGAAGCTGATAGGTTATGATGTAGAAGTTTTGCCTATGAGTGATGAAGCTAGTGCTGAAATTGGCTTGAGATTCGCCAACAATGAGGTTTGCTATCCTGCAACACTCATCGTGGGCGACATCATCAAAGCCTTGAAATCTGGCAAATACGACCTCAAGAACACAGCAGTAGTAATGAGTCAGACGGGTGGACAATGTCGTGCAACCAACTATGCAGGCCTCATCAAACGGGCGATGATTTCCAACGGTTTCCAGGATGTACCATTACTCACACTAGGCGTGACAGCCTCGACAGGCGAAGCTTCCGGTTCTACGGATGATAAGCAAGACTATAATGAGCAGGATGGCTTCAACGTGCCTTGGCTAAAATACAGCCAGATTATCGTTACCGCTATTTTCTATGGCGATGCGATTAACGAGATGTACAACGCCTGCATCGCAAGAGAACGGAAACAGGGAATAGCCAAGGAATTACGGGATAAGTACATACGCCTCATCAACGAGCCTATCGCCCGAAACTCAGCAAAAGGTCTCATCAAGCTCCTGGAACAGGCTGCAGAGGAATTCAACCAGATGACCCTAGACAAGGATGTACCTAAAGTGGGCATCGTAGGAGAAATCTTCCTGAAGTTCAATCCTTTTGCCCATCAGTACCTGGAGCGATACATCATCTCTAAGGGCATCGAGGTTGTACCACCACTACTCGCTCCATTCTTCCTACAGGAATTCGTGAATGTAGAGATACAGAAGCACATGCGACTGAATTGTACCAAGGTACCAGACTTCATCATCAAGGGTGCTTATCAGGCATTGATAGGCAGAAGATTGCGCCAGGTGAACAAGGCAGCCAGCAAGTTCCGCTACTTCCGTCCATTCACCAATATTTATGATGATGCGAAGGATGTGCAGGGATTGGTTTCGCTGGCAGCACAGTTTGGAGAAGGCTGGCTCCTGCCTGCCGACATCGTGGGTTATATCCGAGACGGAGTGAATAATATCATCTCGCTCCAGCCATTCGGCTGCATCGCTAACCACGTGATTTCCAAGGGAATCGAAAAACGGCTACATGAGCGTTTCCCTCAACTGAACCTGGTATCCCTCGATTTCGATTCGGGAGTTTCAGAAGTAAATGTCACCAACCGATTGCTGCTCTTTTTAGACAGTATCACAGAATAGAAGCCGAAAAAGCAGATTCCGTATTTTAGTGAATCTGCTTTTTCTGTTTCGATTATTCTACAAAAAAGCAAAAAAACAGCCGTCATTTTTTTGCAATTCAAGAAATAAATCGTATCTTTGCACACGAATTTTATTGATACATGAAGAAAATGAGTAAAGATACATTAACTCATCAGCTGACAGAGACCATCGACGAGCTTTCTTGCGCCGATTCATTAAAAGGTCTATTCCATCAGCACAGAGACGGAAATCCACTTCCTTCGGGCAAGGCGCTCGAAGATATCATCAATCTGTCTCGCTCCATCCTCTTTCCGGGATATTTCGGCAATTCTTCCGTTAATATCTCCACTATCAAATATCATATTGGAGTAAGAGTAGAGAAACTCTACGAGATGCTTGCAGAACAGATTCTCGCCGGACTCTGCTTCGCCAATGATTGCGAAACTGAGACACAGGCTGATCTACAGCATCAACGTGCCAAGGCTGGCGTTATCGCAGCAAAAGCCATCATGGAGTTTCCAAAACTTCGTAAAATTCTCGCCACTGACGTGGAGGCTGCCTATAATGGAGACCCTGCGGCAATGAGCCACGGAGAAATCATCTCCTGCTATCCTGTCATCAAGGCGATAACCAACTATCGTATCGCTCATGTTCTTCACCTGCTCGGTGTGCCACTCATCCCCCGTATGATGACCGAGCTGGCACATTCAGAGACCGGTATCGATATCAATCCAGAGGCTACCATCGGTCACCACTTCACCATCGACCATGGAACGGGTGTGGTAATCGGAGCCACCTGCATCATCGGCAACAACGTGAAACTCTACCAGGGTGTAACCCTCGGAGCCAAGAGTTTTCCACTCGATAAGGACGGCAACCCTATCAAGGGAATCCCTCGTCACCCTATCCTGGAAGACGATGTCATCGTCTATGCCAATGCTACAATCCTCGGTCGCATCACCATCGGAAAGGGCTGCGTAGTAGGAGCAAACGTATGGGTAACCAAGGATATGCAACCCAAAACAAAGAAATATAGAAAAGAAAAACAAAGTTTATTAGATATAGAATTCAATAATGGAACAGGAATTTGAACTCATTGCCAAAACCTTCATGGGCCTGGAGCCTGTCTTGGCTGAGGAGCTCACCCAGCTGGGTGCCAACAATGTACAGATAGGTCGCCGTATGGTATCTTTCACAGGCGACAAGGAAATGATGTATCGTGCCAACTTCCAGTTGCACACAGCCATCCGTATCTTAAAGCCTATCAAGCACTTCAAGGCTCGTTCTGCCGAAGAAGTGTACGATCAGATTCAGAAGATTAAGTGGGATGACATCTTAGACGTGAAGAAGACATTCTCAGTAGATTCAGTAGTTTACTCCGAGGAATTCCGCAACTCACGCTTTGTTACTTACAAGGTAAAAGATGCTATCGTAGACTGGTTCCGCGAGAAGCAGGGCACACGTCCTAACATCAGCGTATCCAACCCAGACATCCGTCTTAATATCCATATCGCAGAAGATAACGCAACCTTGAGTCTCGACTCAAGTGGTGAAAGCTTACACCGCCGTGGCTACCGCCAGGAGCAGGTTGAGGCTCCATTGAACGAGGTTTTGGCTGCAGGTATGATTCTGATGACCGGCTGGAAGGGCGAATGCGACTTCATCGATCCTATGTGTGGTTCTGGCACCATCGCTATCGAAGCAGCACTTATTGCCCGCAACATCTCTCCAGGTGTATTCCGCAAGGAGTTTGCCTTCGAGAAGTGGAACGATTTCGATCAGGAGCTTTTCGATATGATTTACAATGATGACTCTCAGGAGCGCGAGTTCGAGCACCATATCTACGGTTATGATGTAGATATGAAGGCTGTGAACACTGCCAACCTCAACGTGCGTGCAGCCGGACTGAGCAAGGATATCACCATCGCACAGCAGGACTTCAAGAACTTCACTCAGCCAGCAGAGAAGAGCATCATAGTGATGAACCCTCCATACGGTGAGCGTATCTCTACCCCTAACCTCTTGAATACCTACAAGATGATTGGCGAGCGCTTCAAGAAGGCTTTCGCAGGCAACGAGGCTTGGGTATTGAGTTACCGCGAGGAATGCTTTGAGCAGATTGGTCTGAAGCCATCTATCAAGATTCCTGTATACAACGGAAGTTTGGAATGCGAATTCCGCAAGTACGTGATGTTCGACGGTAAGATGAAGGAATTCCGCTCTGAAGGCGGTATTGTCAAGACCGAAGCCGAGAAGCGCGAAATGGCTCAGAAGCATCGTTTCAAGAAAGAGCGCGAGTTTAAGAAACGCATAAGCGAGGAGACAGAAAACGAGGATGCAGACATCCGCAGCTTCCAGTTCCATAGCCATCGCCTGGAAGACTTTGAAAAGCGCCGCAATGAGATTCGCCGTGGCGGACGTGGCGGACGAAGCCACGATGATGATGACCGCAAGGGCGGACGCAGCTTCGGCGGAAAGCGTGGCAACGACCGTAACGACAAGCGTGGTGGATTCAAGGGAGACCGTCGCGGTGGTCGTGATTTCGGAGGAAAGCGTGGTGGCAAGCCTAGCTTCAACACCGACTTCGATGATGAGGATTAAAAACTACGCATCAAACCATACAAGACCTTGACGTGGCATTCTGCCACATCAAGGTTTTTATTCATTCAATCAACAAACAAAATAACAATGAATCTAAAGAATTCAATTTATAAATTATCTTTTGCAGCAATGATTTCCATGATGGCAATGAATGCAACCGAGATACAGGCTCAGGGCGTGGTTCCTGCGCAGAAGGGCGAGAAAACCTTCACCCTGGAGGATTTGAACTTCGGTGGTCATAACTATCGCAACATGGTGGCAAAGAACCGCTGGTGTACCTGGTGGGGAAATGAACTCATTCGCCAGGACGTGGAGGCTTGCTATCTCGTGAACAAGGCTACGGGCAAGGAGACCAAACTCTTCGGCATCAACGATATCAACCAGTGGATTGCTCCTACCAAGGACATCAAGGTAAGAGCTCTCTACAACGCTCAGTTCCCTTTTGCAGGCAAGAGCATCGTAATGGTAAGCAATGGCAGCAAGACCTACACCATCGACTTCAAGAAGCATAAGCTGCTGAGCGAGATGGAGTTTGAAGATGGCGAGAACCTCCTCGAAGCTAACGCACAGCAGAATGCATTCGCCTATCTGAAGGGCAGCAACCTCTATGTGCGCACCTTCAACGTAGCCAACAATGCCATGACAAGAGAGAAGAAGTCTCACGATTTCCAGATTTCTACAGACGGCAGCCGCTCTATCGTGTATGGTCAGAGTGTTCACCGCGATGAATTCGGCATCAGCAAGGGTACCTTCTGGAGCCCTAACGGCGAACTGCTCGCCTTCTACCGCATGGACCAGAGCATGGTAACAGATTATCCGCAGGTGGATATCCCGGAGATTGATTACTTCAATCATCCTGAGACAGAAACCTGCTGCGCCAAGCCTGCACCAGACAAGTATCCGATGACAGGCGAGACATCGCACAAGGTAACTGTGGGCGTGTTCGACTGCATGACCGGCAAGACCATCTATCTGAAGGCTGGCGATCCTACAGACCGCTACTTCACCAACATCGCATGGAGCCCGGACAGCAAGACCATCTATATGTTCGAACTGAACCGCGACCAGAACGACTGTCGCCTGACAGCCTACAGCGCAGAGACTGGTGAGAAGACAGGTGAACTCTATCGCGAGACAGATGAGAAATACGTAGAGCCTTGCCACCCAATCCAGTTCCTGCCTTGGGACAATAGCAGCTTCATCATGCAGAGCCGCAAGGATGGCTACAATCACCTCTATCTCTGCACCCTGGGCAAACACGGCAGCCGCATGGCAAGCAACACAGAATCACTCGAAATCAAACAGTTGACTTCCGGTAAATGGGAGGTAATGGAAGTGCTCGGCTTCAACGCCAAGCGCAAGAGCATCATCATCGCCTCCAACGAGTGCTCGCCTATCCAGCGTAACATCTTCGTGGTGGATACCAAGACCGGCAAGCGCACCATGATGGACGACTGCGGCAAGGGATGGCACAACGCTACCCTGAGCGAGAACGGACAGTTTATCTATGACAACTACTCTACTCCTACCGTGCCTCGCAAGATTGCCATCGTAAACACCGAGAACGGCAAGCGCACCGCCTATTTCACAGCCGAGAACCCTTGGAAGGGCTACAACGTGCCGGAGTACAGCTGCGGTTCCATCAAGGCTGATGACGGCGTAACCGACCTCTACTGGAGAATGGTGAAACCAGTGAACTTCGACCCCAACAAGAAGTATCCTACTATTATATATGTATATGGCGGTCCTCACGCCCACAACGTGGATGCCCGCTGGAACTACTCTAGCCGTGGCTGGGAAACCTACATGGCAGAAAAGGGCTATCTTCTCTTCATCCTCGACAACCGTGGCAGCGAGAACCGTGGCAAGGCTTTCGAGCAGGCAACCTTCCGCCAGCTGGGTCAGGTGGAGATGAAGGACCAGATGAAGGGTGTAGAGTATCTGAAGACCCTGCCATACGTAGATGCCGACAAGATTGGTGTTCACGGTTGGAGCTTCGGAGGATTCATGACCATCTCATTGATGACCAACTATCCTGACGTATTCAAGGTAGGCGTAGCAGGCGGTCCGGTAATCGACTGGCACTGGTACGAGGTGATGTATGGCGAGCGCTATATGGATACCCCACAGACCAACCCAGAGGGTTACAAGAAGACATCCCTGCTCTATCAGGCTAAGAACCTGAAGGGTAAGCTGCAGATTATCCAGGGCTTGAACGATGTAACTGTAGTACCACAGCATTGCCTCACCTTCCTGAAGGCATGTATCGCAGCAGGTACACAACCAGATTTCTTCGTATACCCAGGCGAACCTCATAACATGAGAGGTCACCAAAGCACTCACTTGCATGAGCGCATCAGCAATTACTTCTTCGACTATTTGAAGTAAAACTTGCAAAAAAATATATTTTATGTAAATATTTTGCCTAATTCATAGGATTTTAGTAACTTTGCAGCAAAATGGAGAAATTAAGTATCCTAAGGTAAAATATCAGAGGAACAATTAAACGTACAACGATGAAAATATTATTGTTAGGAGGCGGTGGACGCGAGCACGCCTTAGCTTGGAAAATCGCTCAGAGCGAAAAGTGTGAGAAACTTTTTATCGCTCCAGGTAATGCCGGTACTCAGAATGTCGGCGAGAACGTGAATATCAAGGCTGACGACTTCGAGGCTCTGAAGAACTTCGCTGTCGAGAACGGTGTTGATATGGTTGTTGTTGGTCCTGAAGACCCATTGGTAAAGGGTGTTTATGACGACTTCAAAACCGATCCTCGCACCAAGAACATTCCTGTAATCGGTCCTTCAAAGGCTGGTGCTGTATTGGAAGGCAGCAAGGATTTCGCCAAGAAGTTTATGAAGCGCCACAACATTCCTACAGCTCAATACGAAACTTTCGATGGCGAGCATGTAGAGGAAGGTCTTAAATTCCTGGAGACCTTGAAGGCTCCATACGTATTGAAGGCTGACGGTTTGTGCGCAGGTAAGGGTGTTCTCATCCTCCCTACTTTGGAAGAGGCAAAGAAGGAATTCAAGGAGATGCTGGGCGGTATGTTCGGCAATGCTTCTGCACGTGTGGTTATCGAGGAATTCCTGAGCGGCATCGAATGCTCTGTCTTTGTTCTCACAGATGGCAAGAACTATAAGATTTTGCCTGAGGCTAAGGACTACAAGCGTATCGGTGAGCACGATACCGGTTTGAATACAGGCGGTATGGGTAGTGTTACCCCTGTGCCATTCGCTACCAAGGAATGGATGCAGAAGGTAGACGAGCGCATCATCCGTCCTACAGTAGAGGGACTTGCAGAAGAGAACATCGACTACAAGGGCTTCATCTTCTTCGGACTGATCAACGTTGAGGGCGAGCCAATGGTCATCGAGTACAACTGCCGTATGGGCGACCCAGAGACAGAAAGTGTCATGCTCCGATTGAAGAGCGACATCGTAGACCTCTTCGAAGGTGTTGCTGCTGGCGACCTTGACAAGCGCAACATCGAGTTTGATGAGCGTGCAGCAGTCTGCGTCATGCTCGTGAGCGGCGGTTATCCAGAGGCTTACAAGAAGGGCTATCCTATCGAAGGTATCGACAAGGTTGAAGGTTCTGTAGTATTCCACTCCGGTACAACGATGAAGGATGGACAGGTAGTAACCAACGGTGGTCGTGTCATCTGCGTAAGCAGCTACGGCAAGGACAAGGAAGAAGCCTTGAAGAAGAGCTTTGCCGAGGCCCAGAAGATTCAGTTCACCGACAAGTACTTCCGTTCAGACATCGGACAGGACCTTTAAGATAATGAATAATTAATAATTAATAATGTATAAATCTGCAGGACACAATCCTCCTGCTACAACGTACATTATTAATTATACATTATAAATTATTAATAGACATTGATGTTAAGAAAAAAAACTTTTCAAAATAAAGTAGCACCTAGTCGCTACGCACTACCAATCACTGCAACCCTTGCCACCTTGGTTTGGGTTGCAGTAGGTTTTATAGAGGGTAACATTTGGCTTAATTTTGCGTTTACCATCATATCTACATTACTGATGGTAGAACTCAACAACCACAACTCTCTGATGCGTACCTACAGCCGAATGGTTTCGTGCAGTTTTCTGGTACTAGTCACCATGACTTGTCTACCAACCCCATCTTATAAAGCCAATATCGTGTCGATGTGTTTCATCGCCTTCTATCTCATTATATGGAATAGCTATCAGGATAAACGGTCGGCAGGATGGACTTTCTATGCCTTTACCTGTATCGGCCTCGCTTCGATGGTATTCATACAGATAGGTTATTTCTTACCGATATTATGGCTGATGATGATGGTATTCACCAATTCCTTCAGTATCAGAAACTTATTTGCCTCACTCATCGGAATCATCATACCTTACTGGTTCTCGGCAGGATACTATGCCTATACCAACAACATCGATGGACTTGTCAGCCATTTATCAGAATTCATCAACTATCATGAGTTGTTTGATTATTCAAGGGTAACCGACCATGAAGTCGTCAACCTGATATTCATCACCATTCTGGGCATTATCGGTTCCATCCACTTTCTGCACACAGCATATGCTGACAAGATTCGTACGAGAATGATATACGAGTCGTTCACCATGGTGAACTTCGTGAGCCTCGCCTTCATCATCCTGCAGCCTCAGCACATCAAGGAGTTAGTCAGCATCATGATAGTAAACACGGCACCACTCATCGCTCACTTCATCACCTATACCAAGGGAAAAATAACCAATATCATGTTTATCACGATGCTCGTGATGACTGTCTTGATATTATTATACAATATATTCATTCCTGAAACTGTATTATTACAGGCAGTTCAAGGATTAAGTATCCACGGATAAAGTTTGATGTGTTGAAACGCTGCATCAGACCTATTAAATGACGAATTGACAATGAGTTGGATTATCAGTTTCTTAATCGACTGGGGCTATTGGGGCATGCTTGCTGCAGCTTTTCTGGCAGGTTCTTTCTTCCCATTCAGCAGCGAGGCAGTAATGGCAGGCTTGCAGGCAGCTGGACTAGAGCCTCTCCCCCTCGTTATCTACGGTAGCATCGGCAATGTGCTTGGTTCCATGTTCAACTACGGTGTGGGCAGAATGGGTAAGATGGAATGGATAGAGAAATACCTGCATGTGAAGAAAAAAAGTCTGGATAAGGCTGAACGTTTCATGGCAGGCAGAGGCGCCTGGATGGGATTCTTCGCCTTTCTCCCACTATTGGGAAGTGCCATCACCATCGTTTTAGGCTTGACAAGAGCCAATATTCCGATTTCGATACTCAGTATCACCATCGGAAAAGTACTGAGATATGTTTTACTGGTCTATGGACTGAGTTTTATCGTTTAATTATGAAGAGATTTTTATACCTTATTATAATATGCACCCTAATGGTTGGCTGCAAAAGCAACCAGCAAAAGGCTGGCATTGCTGAAAGTAATGCCAAGCCTACTGTAACCGTTACCATCCCTCCCTACCAATACTTCGTAGATAAGATTGCCGGAGACAAGGTAGATGTCAACGTAATGGTATCGAATGGTAACAACCCTGAAACATACGAGCCAAACGCCCAGCAGATGATGGAACTCTCCAATAGTGCACTCTATCTGAAAGTGGGCAGCATCGGCTTCGAGCAGACTTGGATGAAGAAACTGCAGGACAACGCTCCCGACATGAAGGTGATTGATACCTCTGTAGGCATCAAGCCTGCCCAAACACCTGGCGGCAATATCGACCCACATGTATGGATGAGTTGCAAAAACGCCCGCATCATCGCCAGCAACATGCTCAAGGCACTCTGCGAACTGGAGCCAAAACACAAGACTTTCTTCGAGAAGAACTACAAATCGCTGCTCAGCATCATCGACAAGAGAGACAGCACCATCAAGGAAAGTTTCAAAGAGAACCCAGATTTGGTACGCAAGTTTGTGATTTATCACCCTATCCTTACCTACTTTGCCCGTGACTACCAGCTTGAGCAGCTAGCTATAGAGGAAGAAGGAAGGGAGCCAAGTGCCGCCCAGCTGAAGAGCCTCATCAAGAGAGCAAGAAAAGAGAAGATCAAATATTGCCTCATACAAGCAGAGTTTGCCAATCGCAACACCAATACATTCATCAACGAGAGCCACACCAAGCCAATGAATATCAACCCATTGCAAGGCGAATGGAACTGGGCGATGCAGGAAGCTTCATTGGCTGTACAAGGCAAGGAAATTGTGGTAGGCAAATAAACTATACTTCTGCTGGTGCTACCCAGCCTGGCGGTTAAATTTAAAGAACAATAACTAATCATAAAGTTCAATGTTCAAAGTTCAAAGTTCAAAGTTTATAGAGATTGAGCATCTATCCGCCGGATACGACGGCAAACAGGTGCTCCACGACATCAATCTCACCGTCTATCAAGACGATTATCTTGGCATCATCGGACCAAACGGTGGTGGCAAGACTACCCTCATGCGCCTCATTCTGGGACTGATGAAGCCAACAGAAGGAAGAATCAGATATTATAAAGATGGGCAGGAAGTCAAGGAAATCCGAATGGGCTATCTCCCACAATACAACTCCCTCGACAAACAGTTCCCTATCTCCGTCTACGAAGTGGTGCTCTCTGGCCTCAGCAAGACCAAGAGTCTCTTTTCGAGATACACCCAGGCGCAGCATCAGCAGGTACTCGATTGCCTCGAGCGTATGCAATTGATGGAATTCAAGGACCGCCACATCGCAGCCCTCAGCGGTGGACAGCTGCAGCGAGTCCTCCTCGCCCGGGCTATTGTCTCAAAGCCGGATGTAGTAATCCTCGATGAGCCAAACACCTATATCGACCGCAGATTTCAAAAGCAGATGTACGAGATGCTGGAGCAAATTAACAAGGAATGCGCCATCATCATCGTGAGCCACGACATTGCCGAAGTGCTTAATAATGTGAAGCACATCGCCTGTGTGAACCATCATCTGCATTACCACGATACAGCAGATATGCCTAGAGAAAAACTGGAAGAACATTTTCTAAATGTTTAGGTAGATAATATAATAATGCCTAAAAAACAAGAATAAACTTCAAGATTATCTCATCTTTTTAGTATCTTTGCAACGATTTATACACTTTAACAAAGAAATATAATACATTAAAGTTTAAACAATAATGAAACAGTACAAATTGGTGGACAATATCTTTGGATGGGTCGCATTCATCATTGCGGCTTTTGTTTATTGTTCCACGATTGAGCCGACAGCCAGTTTCTGGGACTGTCCTGAGTTTATTACAACTGCCTACAAGCAGGAAATCGGTCACCCACCAGGGGCACCGTTCTTCATGCTCTTGGGCAATTTCTTCACACACTTCGCCAGCGATACCACTCAGGTGGCTAAGATGGTGAACATGATGAGCGCACTCCTCAGTGCCGTCTGCATCATGTTCCTCTTCTGGACCATCACCCATTTGGCTCGCAAGCTTATCATCGGTGACTGGAAGGAGATGACCACCGGCAAACTGATTGCCATTGAAGCATCCGGTATGGTGGGCGCACTCATCTATACCTTCAGCGATACCTTCTGGTTCTCAGCTGTTGAGGGTGAGGTATATGCCTTCTCTTCTGCCTTTACCGCTGTGGTATTCTGGTTGATTCTGAAGTGGGAAGACCATGCCGATGAACCTCATAGCGACCGCTGGCTCGTACTCATCGCTTATATGACAGGTCTGAGTATCGGTGTGCACTTGCTTAACCTGCTCTGCATCCCAGCCATCGTATTGGTTTATTACTACAAGAAGGTACCTCAGGCAAACTTGAAGGGTTCGCTCCTGGCGTTGTTCCTCTCATTCCTGGTAGTAGTTGCCGTATTGTATGGTGTGGTTCCAGGTATCATCACCGTAGGCGGATGGTTTGAGCTGTTCTTCGTCAACGTGCTCGGTTGTCCATTCAATACCGGTGAAATCGTATATATCATCTGCCTCGTAGCCTCTGTTATCTGGGGTATCTACGAGACATACAATGCCTCAGAAAAGAACGAGAAGAAGCAGAACATCGCCTTCGTTCTCGGCTTCGGTATGCTCGGCATTCCTTTCTATGGATATGGCTGGACCGCCGTTATCTGTGGCATCATCGTATTGGCTGCCCTCTGGTTCGCCTTGAACTACAAGCGCAAGAAGGAAATCACAACAGGTGTTGACGAGGTAACAGGCATCGCAAAGAAGAAGATGCAGGTATTGCCTCTCATCTCTGCCCGCATCAAGAATACAGCATTGCTCTGCATGCTGATGCTGATGATTGGTTACTCAAGCTATGCGCTCATCGTAATCCGTTCATCTGCCAACCCTCCTATGGACCAGAACTCTCCTGAGGACATCTTTACCTTGGGTAGTTACTTGAGCCGTGACCAGTATGGCGACCGTCCTTTGTTCTATGGTCAGGCTTATACCTCTCAGGTAGCTCTTGAGGTAGATGGCAACATGTGCAAGCCTGTCATGAAGGAAGGTGCACCGGTTTACCAGCGCAAGGAGAAGGCTTCAGCAGATGAGAAGGACTCCTACTTTGTAGTAAGTCATAAGAACAAGTACGTCTATGCACAGAATATGCTCTTCCCTCGTATGTACAGTTCGGCTCATGCCTCAGCATACGAAGACTGGATGGGTGGCGTAGAAGGTTCCCAGGTACCTTACGACCGTTGCGGTGAAAGCATCATGGTGAAGGTTCCTTCACAGATTGACAACATCCGCTTCTTCCTCTCCTATCAGTGCAACTTCATGTACTGGCGCTACTTCATGTGGAACTTTGCCGGACGTCAGAACGACATTCAGGGCAATGGCGAACCAGAACATGGTAACTGGATTTCCGGTTTCTCATTCATTGATGATGCACTCTATGGCGACCAGAGCAAATTGCCAGACGACCTGAAGGCGAACAAGGGACACAACGTGTTCTACTGCATGCCGCTGATTCTCGGTCTCATCGGTCTCTTCTGGCAGGCTTGGTATACCCGCAAACGCAAGGTAATGAAGAACGGCGTGGAGACTGAGGAGACTCTTCCTATCGGTATCCAGCAGTTCTGGGTGGTATTCTTCCTGTTCTTCATGACAGGTCTTGCCATCGTCATCTACTTGAACCAGACTCCTATGCAGCCACGTGAGCGTGACTATGCTTATGCCGGTTCATTCTATGCATACGCTATCTGGTGTGGTCTTGGCGTCCTCGCCATCATCGACCTTCTGAAACAGAAGATGAAACTCAGCGGAACAGCCGTTTCTGCTATCGTAGCAGTCATCACACTTCTCGTCCCAATCCAGATGGCTTCACAGACTTGGGATGACCACGACCGTTCAGGCCGTTACACCTGCCGTGACTTTGGTCAGAACTATCTGATGTCACTCCAGAAGAAGAGCAACCCTATCATCTTCACCAATGGTGATAACGATACCTTCCCACTCTGGTACAATCAGGAAGTAGAAGGCGTAGGAACAGATGCCCGCGTTTGTAACCTGAGTTACCTGCAGACTGACTGGTATATCGACCAGATGATGCGTCCTGCATACAACTCACCTTCTGTGCCAATCACCTGGCCACGTCTCGACTTCTGTTCAGGTACCAACGAATATGTATCGGTAGAGCCGGAAACAAAGAAGCAGATTCTTGAATTCTACAAACAGGATCCAGAGAATGCCAAGAAGCAGTTCGGCGATGAGCCTTTCGAGCTGAAGAACATTCTGAAGAACTGGGTACGCAGCAAGAACCCTGATATGCACTTCATCCCAACCGATACCCTCTATGTCACTATCGACAAGGAGGCAGTAAAGAAGAGCGGCATGATGATGGCTACAGATTCTATCCCTGACAAGATGGTTATTTCTCTGACAGGTAAGACTGCACTCTATAAGGGTGATCTGATGATGCTCGAGATGTTGGCACAGTGCAACTGGACACGTCCGCTCTACGTAGCACTCACCGTGGGTGAAGAAAATTACATGAACCTTGGCGACAACTTCGTACAGGAGGGTCTTGTAAACCGCATCACTCCATTCACAACAAATGCTCCTGGTGCAAAACGCTTCGATACAGAGAAGACCTATCATAACATCATGACCCGATTCAAGTTCGGTAACCTCAAGCAGAAGGGTCTCTATATCGACGAGACAACCATGCGCATGTGTTATACTCACCGTCGCCTGCTTGCTCAGACAGCTCTCCAGCTCATTGCTGAAGGCAAGAAGCAGAAGGCTATCAACATCTTGAAGAAGGCTGATGTAGAGATTCCGGCATACAACGTAACACTCGATTACATGAGTGGTGGTCTGGATATGGCTCGCGGCTGGTTGATGACCGGTCAGAAAGCCAAGGGTAAGGAATATGTAGAAGCAGTTTGGAAGAACGCTTCACAGTATCTCAACTATTACCTCTCATTATCTAACGACCGATTCCTCATGAGTCAGAACGACTGCATCCGTCAGCTTATGATTATGCAGAGCATCTGCGATGTAGCAGGAATGGTAAGTCCTCAGTTGGAACAGAAGTATCAGAAGCAGCTCAACAACCTCTATACCCTGTACCACGGCAGAGGCGGCAAAATGCCAGAAGGCAATCAGTAAATAACAGAAAGTTTGATGTAGCGATGGCTACATCAAACTTTTCATTATTCATAACAATCAATTTTTCCCATGTTCATAGAGCAACCAGCCAAATGGCTTAGATGGTTATATCCAAAGGCAATCTGGAGAATGGATAAGAATGACCACTCGGTATATCTCACATTCGATGACGGTCCCATTCCAGAATCCACTCCATTCATTCTGGAAACCCTGAGAAAATACAACATCAAGGCTACCTTCTTTATGGTGGGCGAGAATGTATTGCGCAACCACGACCTCTACAACCAGATTGTGGCAGAGGGACATCAGGTGGGCAACCATACATTCAACCACATCGGTGCTTTCAAGCATCGTGTCATCTCATACGTTCTCAATACCAACAAAGCAAATGAGTTGATACATGCCCATCTTTTCCGTCCACCTCATGGATGGATGAGAGCCAGTGAATACTGGTGGCTGCATCGTACCTATAAAGTAATTATGTGGGACCTGGTTACCCGCGACTATTCTAAATGGATGACGGCAGAAGACGTGGTAAACAACGTGAAGAAGTATGCCCGCAACGGCAGCATCATCACCTTCCACGACTCATTGAAGAGCATCGACAAACTGAAGACAGCTCTTCCACAATCCATTGAATGGCTCATGGAACAGGGTTATGAATTTAAGATTTTTGAATAAACAGACATGAAAAGAATCAATAGTTATCAAGCTGTAGCTTCATTTGTAAGAGGTTTCTTCGAGGCTTATGCCCGAGGCATCATGGATGCAGCCATCGGAGGAGATGACTTCCAGAAGAAGAACGACCCGAAAGAGGTGAAGCAGATGATGCTGGAACACTATGGAGAAGTGAACCAGTATTTCTTCGACATCATGTTCTCTACCCTCGTACGACTCAACTACAAGAGCGCAGAAGAGGCTAATGAGCGCATGAAAAAGAACTTTGAGAGCATGAAGCAAGCGGATCCTACCTTCGAGCCAACCATGCTCGACTATCTGCGCATCGCCTGCAAATCCAACCAGCTTTACAAGGCGATGGAAGCTGAATACAAGCGCAACTTCACCTGGCTTCTGCAAGGTAAGTTTACAAGCATAGAGGAGCACGTACGCGATTATACGCATGGCATTCTCATCAGTCTTGCCGACGAACCGATGGCTATCCATCTGCTGGTGCGTATCATCGTGAAGGCATACGCAGCCGGACTGAAATGTGGCAGCAAGGAAGGCACTCAACATCAGCTCCACATGCCTACCCTGCACGGTATGCTGCTGAACAATGTGAACATCCTCTTGAACGAGGCTCCGCTGAAGGGCGATCCTGAAGATCCTGTTGCACTCTTCAAGGAGGCATGCAAGAATGAAGAAGAAAACATCAACGTTCTTTTCAACACATTAAACGATGCGATGAAAGAGCTGGCAGAGGAATAAGTTTTCCATCAAATCATACCGGAACTAAAATAACTGCACTTCAGCTGGGCAACGAGCGCACAACACGTGATATGCAAGCGCACAACAGCTGATATGCAAGCGCACAACAGCTGTTGTGCGGCTTTAGAAGCTGACTGTTCCGAAAATAAATAAGTAATATCCGGACAACTTTTACTATAAACGAGAACGACTTCTCACACTTATAAGCATTGCTGCCTATAATTGTGAGAAGTCGTTCTCATATATAATACAGTATCTTACTGCATATCATAAACTACCTGCATGAGCTTCTTACCAAGTTCATCAGCCTGCTCCATGGTTGAAGCCTCACTATATACGCGGATGATTGGTTCAGTGTTACTCTTGCGGAGGTGAACCCACTTGTCAGGGAAGTCAAGCTTCACACCGTCGATATCAGTAACAGTTACATCCTTCTCCTTGCCATACAGCTCCTTCACCTTGACGAGGATAGCATCTACATCGGTAGAAGCGGTCAGGTCGATGCGGTTCTTGGCGATGAAGTAGTTAGGGAAGCTGGCACGAAGCTCGCTCACCTTGCAGCCCTTATGAGCCAGACTGCTCAGGAAGAGAGCGATACCTACGAGGGCATCACGACCATAGTGGCTCTCAGGATAAATAACTCCACCATTGCCTTCGCCACCAATCACAGCGTGAACATCCTTCATCTTGGTGGTTACATTCACCTCACCTACGGCAGAAGCACAATATGAACCACCATGCTTCTCGGTTACATCGCGGAGAGCACGGGTAGAAGAAAGGTTGCTGACGGTGTTACCTGGAGTCTTGCTCAATACATAATCAGCTACACTTACCAGGGTATATTCCTCGCCAAACATCTTACCATCCTCGCAGATGAAAGCCAGACGGTCAACATCCGGGTCAACAACGATACCCATATCATAGCCACCCTTCTTCAACTCATCCATGATGCCACCGAGGTTCTTCTCCAATGGCTCTGGGTTGTGAGCGAAATCACCGGTAGGCTCAGCATTCAGGAATGTATATTCTACGCCGAGGGCATCGAGCAACTCAGGGAGAATAACACCACCCACAGAGTTGATAGCATCTACACAAACCTTGAAATGAGCATTCCTGATAGCCTCAACATCAACGAGCTTCAATGCAAGCACCGAGTCGATATGGCGCTTATTGAATGTATTATCTTCTGTATATTTACCGAGAGAATCAACATCAGCATACTCGAAGTCCTCCTTCTCTGCAATGCTCAATACCTCGCTACCATTGGCAGCAGTCAGGAACTCACCCTTCTCATTCAGGAGCTTGAGGGCATTCCACTGACGTGGATTGTGGGAAGCAGTAATGATGATACCACCCGCAGCACCACTCATGGTTACGGCAAGCTCAGTAGTAGGAGTAGTAGCCAGACCAATGTTCAAAACATCGTAGCCCATACCCATTAAGGTACCACAAACTACATTCTTAACCATCTCGCCAGAGATTCGTGCATCACGACCAACAACGATGGTATTACTCTTCGAAGCACCGCTACGACGAATGAATGTTGCGTATGCAGAAGTGAACTTTACGATATCGAGCGGATTCAAAGTATCGCCCGCTGGACCGCCAATTGTACCGCGGATACCAGAAATAGACTTAATTAATGTCATAATTATATCTTTAAAATGAATTATTAAGGAAAATTCTTCAACAAACCGGATTATCTTCCGCGCTGGATGAGCAAATCATAGAAATATGCATTCACACTACCCGAAGCGGTTGTTGTACCGTATGAATGAGGAATCAATAAGCGAACATGGGCAACACGCTCTGCATCGGTCTGAGGACGACCAACCTTGATCCATGTAAAAGGAACGAGCCATCCACTAGGTACGACACCACTGACACCATAAGACTGACTGGCATGAGCTGTAGCCATCAAACTGGTCTTGGTATCAAAAGTGGCCTGGAAGGTTCCGGTGGTATTGGTTACCGTCATCTTATCTATATAATAAGAATAAGCAGCAACCTTATTAGAGAGTGTCCATGAATCTTTACAGATCTTGGCACGGGTATTGATGTTATATTCATCGAAACGCACCAATACATCTGCAGTTTCACCAGATTTGATAAAATCGCCACAGCCCTGCTCCAATACCTGCATATACACACCATTACTGTTGAACAAGACATACTCGTTCTTGCCATTGGTATGCTCGGTAAGAGTCTTACCCTCTTTAAATCGCTTGGTAAACTCATCCTCTGAAATAACGGTGATATTCTCATTCTTCAGGAAGGCAGCGATAGAATCAAGTTCACGGTTACGCAAATCTGCGTAAGTCTCATTATCACTACATGCGGCAAACGAGAAAACGGCCGCAAAAGCTATTATTGCAAACAATAATTTCTTCATTACTATTACTTAATGTCTGAATTACTTTGTATTAAAATCTAAATTATTGCGCAAAGTTACAAAAAAGAAAAGACAACACCGAGAGGAATAGGAGGATTTTATTATAATTTATCACTTATTATCATCCAAATGCCTTTTTCGGGGTTGTTTCTTCTTATTTTTTCACTATTTGCCGGATTTATACCCGAAGTTTTACTTCAATAAATCGGCATATGCCATAATGGCTTTCTGGGCTACAAGCTCAGCTTCCTCGATACTGCAAAGCAGTTTTCCTCCCGATGCATTGAGATGACCGCCACCATTGAAGAACTGCTCTGCCATCTTATTGCATGGGAAATCATCTACCGAACGGAGACTTACCAGAATGCGGTTGTCGATGTCGGTATCCTCACGGAGAGAGATAGAAAGTTTATGTCCCTTGATGGTAAGAGGCACATTCACCAATCCTTCCAGATCGCCCTTGATGAAATCATAGTCCTTCAATTCCTTACGGGTAACGGTATAATAACTGGCATGAAGAGACTCAATGACCTGCAATTTCTCGTTCATCAGATGACCACGGAAGCGGACTGCAGACACACGGGCGTTATTGAATACATTGCGATAGATCTTATCCTTGTCGATGCCCTTGGTCAGGAGCTGGCAGATGATGTAATAGATGTCCGGATTAGAGGAATTATATGTAAATCCACCGGTATCGGTCATCATACCGCAGTAAACGCAGGTTGCCCAGGTCTTATCCAGCTCAGGGAAACCACCCAACTGCCATACCAATCGGAACACCAGTTCGCTGGCACTGCTGGCATGTGGCTGGGAAATCATCTGTTTAGCCTCCAGATTAGGAGCCAGATGATGGTCTATCACAATGCGCTGCGCCTTGCAGTCAGCAAGTACATGATCCATTTCATCAAGACGTCCTGTGCTGCCAAAGTCAACACAGAAGACGAGATCAGCCTCATCAAATGCCTGCTGCACCTTCTCGGGATGCTTATCATATCTTACTATGTCAATACAACCAGGCAACCAGGAAATGGCATCAGGTATCATATCCGGTACACAAACCATTGGCTCCTTGCCTAGAGAGCGCAAATAATAAGCCCATCCCAAGGATGAGCCAATCGCATCGCCATCAGGAGACTTATGGGCACAGATAACAATACGACGAGAAGCCGCTATAGTCTCTCGGAGAATAGCGGCTTCCTGATCTGATAATATGTTTAAATTAATATCCATCTAACTGAATTAGAAGAGTTTGTTTGGATATACACCTTCATCGATAAGACTCTGAATCTTATCTACAACACTCTGACGGTCTGCTGCATAAGTTACACCAAACCACTTACTTGTAGTATCGAGAACCTTTACTGTAGAAGTACCCTCGTTGATGAGCTTGTTGACCATCAATGGGATGAAGAATTCAGCCTTCTTGTTCTCCATATTCTTAGGATCGCTCAAGAACTCCTTGAAGTAAGCCTCACTGTGCTCGAAGTAATCAGGTGTGAAGCCCCAGACATTCATGGAAACAGGTGTGTTGTCCTCGACAGCAACCCACTTGCCTTCCTCGTCCTTGTAAGATACCTTACCATCGATGCGCATAATTTCAGTGCGCTCAACGCAAGTGGTCAGGTTTTCCTTATCATCCTTAGAGCAGATACCACGAGCTACAGTACCATTGTCGCTCAAGGTGTTGCCTACACGGAAACCAACCATAGCATAACGGTTCTGGCTACCCTCTGGAAGTTCAGAGAGGAACTTACCCATTACCATGAAGCAATCGCGATTGTAGAAGTCATCGCAGTTAATTACACAGAAAGGTTCCTTGATGATATCCTTAGCCATCAATACAGCATGGTTAGTACCCCATGGCTTCTCACGACCTTCTGGTACGCTGAATCCCTCTGGGAGGTCATCCAATGCCTGGAAGCAGAGCTCTGCAGGAATGTGGCCCTCATACTTAGAGAGGATTTTCTCACGGAACTGATCTTCGAAATCCTTACGGATAACGAAAACGATCTTTCCAAAACCAGCCTGAATAGCATCGTAGATACTGTAGTCCATAATAGTCTCACCATTAGGACCCAGACCATCGAGCTGTTTCAAACCACCGTAACGGCTACCCATACCAGCAGCCAAAAGCAATAATGTAGGTTTCATATTGTATATATTTTAAATAGTTGATACTAAAAGAATCCGATGCAAAAGTACAAAAAAATATGCACGTAGCGGAATTTTTCTATCACTTTTTTTGATTTACATCAACATTTCTCATTTTCTACCCTTAACTCCGGGCAATTTGTTCTCTCAATTCACTAAAAAGGATAACCCACTGCCAAATGCAGGCTCTGATTTTTCTTGAAGCTAGGGATGTTATAGAAGCCGCTCTTGCCGGTATCGTATGGCAAATGCAAGCCGATTCCCCAATCTACACGAACCACGAACATACCCATATCGTAACGGATACCCACACCGGTGCCTACAGCCATCTGCTTATAGAACTCTCCGAACTTGAAGGCTTCATTCTCTGAGAGATCAGCATCCTTCATCCATACATTTCCAGCATCCAGGAACAGAGCACCGTAAAGGTCGCCCCAAATGCGGGGACGATACTCCAGATTTGCCTGGAACTTGATATCACCCGTACGCAGGATATTGGCATATTTATTACTCAGGTCACTATAATCCTGCTTTCCCGGACCGATACCTCGCACATTGAAGGCTCTGATGCTGTTGGCTCCTCCCACATAGAACATCTCGGTATATGGAGCCTGACTTGAGTTGCCGTAACTCCAGATGACACCTGCATTGAGATGAGCAACAAGGGTAGAAGTAGGATTCAACGTCCAATACTTCACGAAATCCGTCTCCATCTTAAAAAACTGAGAGTACTCATTCTTGAACATCGTCTTGCCATCCTCGCTCCATTTCTTACCCGCCAGGAGATAGCCCAGCGACAGGACATTACCAGCTTCGCTCACGGTAGTAGACCAGACTATAGGACTGCGATACTTCTGGGCACTGCAATAGGTATAGGTATAACTCATCTTCGGAATGAAGCGGTCAGCCATCGAAGTGGCTACATATACATTATTATTCATGATACTGTCAAACTTCGGGGATGTATAATTCATATACTCATACGAAAGAATCAGCGGACTGAACGAATGGCGATGCTGATAAGAGGTAGCCCAATCGTAAGTCAGCTCTCCTCCTGCCACATGGCGACGGAAATAACCGGCACGGTTCAATATGTTCATAGACGCCTTCACCGTGGTGGTTGGCGTACCATAGTAACGACGGGGCATATGACCATTTCTGAATCTGCGCTCGTTCTGCGCCATCGTACGGAAAGCATTCCAAGGGGTTATGATACTTGGGAAGGAAAGTGAGACATCCGAACCGAATTCATACGAATTGATCTTGCTGGAACTACCTCCCTGCCCGTTGATGGTTTGCCATTCATGCGAACCATGGAAGTTGATATCGAGTTTCTCGCCTCCACGGAAAGCATTGCGCTTGGTTAAACCCACAACAAGTTCCGGACCTACTCTTCCCGTCGTCTTACCCTTGGCATTCGCCTCTATATAGAAGTCGTACGGTTTGTCAAACACCAGGTCGATGTTGGCATCCAGGGTGTCACGGTACTGAATATTTCCCAAACTGTCTATCACCTGGGTAGTACGGGGAACATACTGTACATTGGTATAACTGAAGAGTCCCATTGACTGCAATCCCGCCTTTGCCCTCGTCTCATCATCCACCATATAGAGTTTGCGAGGACGGAGTTTCAATTCTCTGAGCACCACGCCGGCACGAATCGGCATCTTCTTACCTGCATAGCGGAACTTCAGGTAGCGGCGCACGAAAGAATCGGTCATCTCCTCCATAAACTGCTTCTTGAAGTTGATGTTGATATTGCCGATATACCATTGGCGTGTTGCCTCAGGCTCGATACTGTCGACCATCGCCAGACGGAGATTCACCTTTCCTGGCGTATTTACCGTATCAGCAAGATAAGATGCATAACCGTTCTGATAGAAGTAATAGCCATGGTTACGGAAAAGTCGAGTGAGTCGCTGGCGCTCCTGTTCCAAGGACGAAACCTTGAAAGGTCGTCCCTTCTTGATGATAGCCTCCGACATGGTGGAGTCGATAAGTTGCCTGCCATGCTCAGGGAAATTGAGATAAGCGATGGAATCCAATCTCCACAGATGACCCATATCCACCTTATAAGCCACCTTGGCTTCTTTCGGATTACTCTGGGTAAGCACCTCATAATCTACCTTGCCATTAAAATAGCCCAACTTATCGAGCTGATGTTCTGCCACCTGTGCTCTCAACTGCGGATTCACATTAGCCATCAATTTAGGCTTCGAGCCGAATACCTTGGTAATCCATCGCGAGAGTGCATCATCCGATTGGGAAAAGGCATTCCATACCCATAAGCGGAGAGGAAATGGTGTACGATAATAGCTGCTTCCCATGAAAGCACCCGTAGGCGCTGAAGCCAGTGCATACTCCATCTCCTCCTTCACCGAATCAGCATACGGATTCGCCTCATAATTGGTGTATTCTATAGGCTTCAATCCTGCAAAAAGCTGCTCGCCTTCCTTCAGGGCACTCGTTGAGGAGCACCCTGTAAACAAAAAGCTGGTCAGCATCACCGATACTGCTATATATATAATAAGGTGAAGTCGATTCTTCTTTCTCATATCACTAACTTATTTTACTTGGTCTTCAAAGGGTCGAACATCTGCGATGTCTTTGCCTTGTTTATCTTATCTTTCCCTGTTCCAGGAGATGCCAGAGAGTCTTTCCTGATTACCGATGCAGGCGAAGGACCTTGGGGCTGCTGCTTATCAGTCTTCAAGCGGAAGATATCCGTAAACTTGGAAAGCTTTCTGCGCCAGGTGAAACCACCGCCATATTCACCAATCTGACCGTCCAGCCAATCGTAGGTATTGGCATTGTAAAAGGCTCTTACATACATACTGGCTCCTTCGTTGAGTCGATACTGTACTTCCACATTATTAAAGAATGTCTCATTATTATTGGCATTCTCCAATTCGGCACCTGTTGATACCTGTCCGCCCACCGAGAAACTCAAGCGATTGTTAAAGAATCGCTTGGCAAACTTAAAGTTATAATCTGTATGGGTTGCTCCTGCTGCATTGGTCTGGTTATCAACAGACATACCGACATCAAGTCCGATACTTCTCATGGCTGTACCGGCAATGTTATTGATTTCCGAATTAAGGAAGGAAGTCAAGGCACTATTCATAGAGAACGAACTGGTAGAACCATTTGCCAGATACATTCCCGAAGCCAGCATCGTGATGGCTATCTTGCCTCGCTCCTCAACACTCATCGAACTCAACTCGTCCTGAACGGTCTGGTCGTTCGAAGCAGAGATGATGAACTGGATGCCCGGTTTCTCCAAGGTCTGGCTCAGTTTTACTCCGCATACGAAATCTACCGAACGTCCACTACCCTCACCCTCGTTGACGGTAGTCTTGATATTCTCAGTTGCCGTGATACTCAAGGTTGGATTAAACGGATCACCCGTGAACTGGATATAACTTCCGTCCTGGATATTGAAGGTCTTCAATGGAATGATAGGCAGAGAGTACTTCATCTCACCATCATTCAAGGTATATCGACCCGTCAATCTGATACCGTCAGCCGTATTGTACCGCATCTGCAAATTGCCTCCTCCCATCAAATCCACATAGTTGGTCTTATCTGCATTCAAGGCACACAAGATACGTGCTGACTCGTCGATAGACATGCTCAGCAACATATCAAAACCATCCAGTGCCGGTTTCTGGACCACAACTTCCTTACCGCTCTTAAAGTTGGTAAACTTCACGAGCTCATCCAGCTGATTATCGGTGGTCAACTCCGACTCACGCAGAATATAGGTCATATCGGTCTTACCCAATACATCCAGCTTACCCATCATCTTCAGATTAGACAAGGAGCCCTGCATACTTCCGAGGAAATTGACATAAGCCTTACCGAAAGCTTCAGAACGTGCATTCTCCTGAGCATCTATCAGCAGGAAGTCCTGCGCCCTCATACGGATATTGAGCTTCATATTCTCAACATCAGTAAAGTCGAGAGCACCCTGGATATTGAGCGGACTCTCATTATTGGCATACATCATGAAGTTCTCGAAGAGCAGCTTACTGTCTGTAATGCGCACCGGATCGTTGGCAAATCGCATGGAAATACCGTATGGCACACTTACCAGATAAGCAGAATCGAGATATACCTCACCATCGATATCAAGATTGCTCAAGGCACCCTTCATCTTCAAGGCACCTTCGCCATATCCCTTCAAACCAAGAAGCTGGTCGGGTACGAAACCATTGATAAAGTGCAAAGGAAGCTTCTCTAATCCTACCTCTGCATCCAGATCGCCGGCACCTTCCGACTTGTATGTACCCGTAACTGTTGCCACCTCATCACCCTCATAGGTAAGGATAGCATCTACATAGTGAGAACCGTCACTCTTTGGCATATAGGTAAACTCTGAACCCACATTGCCCATCGGACATTTCTCGTAGGTCATATTATCAATCTTCAGATTAGAAGATACGGAGAGTTCCTCCTTAGTCTGGATTACGTGGAAGTCACCGTCCATGATACCCGTGATATCCGGCATATATGGAATCACACTCAGCACCTTGTCCAGATTGAACCTGCTCATGCTGACGGTGATATCCTGCAGGGCATCCTCGTTCTCATCGTTGGAATAGACACGCATACCCATATTGCCCGCCGCTGCCTTCAGCACCAGATCGGCAGATACACGTCCATCATCACTCAACATCACATAGTTGGAATCATTGGCTACAAATTCCTTATAACCCAATATCGGATGCGTATCAATCAAGGAAAGTTTCACACCATTAGGCTGCAACATGGCAGCCAGTCCGACATCTACGCCCAACTTATTGGCTGCATCATAGATACGTGCCTTGACATTGGAACCATGCTCCTGAACCTCGCCATCTACCAAAGCACGGAACACATACTGCGGATTGTGCTTATTGTTCTGAACACGTGCCGAATAACGGATAGTATCTCCCTGCGTATGGACCAAGGCACGGATGGTATCCAGCTGTATGCCACTTGCAACCAGGGAATCGATATTCATATAACCTTCAAGTCCAGCCAAAGGCGAAGCATTCAAATCCATTTCTACCGACTTGAAGTCATATCCCATGTATTTGATGAAGCGCGAGATGAAATTATCCCTGCCGGTAGAGAGATAAATATGTCCGAGCGGGAAGCTGTTACGTATCTGCACCTGATCGATGCGACGGTTCTTAAACTGCTTCCACAATTCCTTCTGCAATCCCACCACTCTATCGAAGAGCATCTGATATCCACCATGCGCATCCATGTTCAGGCGGAAATCACCACAGGAAGCAATGGCATGGGTAGTATCCCTGGTGGTCAGCACATCCAGATTCACTCCTACCGGACGATAGACATTATCTCCTGCTCTTACGGTAATATCGTCCATAGAGGCCCATACCTTATGGTTATCCTTTAAATCAGAATGAATATCTATCTGTCCACAAAGTGAAACACCCACAGGCTTTTGGGTTACCTGTAACTGATACATGTCTGCATGGCGCACATCAGCCACCAAAGTAGCCTGCAACTTCTTGGTACTTGCCAAGGCACTCACGGCAATGACACCGTTCAGCAAATCGTTCTTACTATCCAGCGTGGCATGTATCTTACCATTAGCAACCTGCGCATCAGCCAAGACATCATGAAGATGATACTTGTCATAATGCACCTGATTCACTTTGGCTTTCGCCATCAGTCGGGTACGTGGTGACAGGAAATCCGTGCCCACACCCTTTGCCTCTACAGCTCCGGTAAAAGTGTAGAGATCCTGATGAGGCAAGAAATGTCTGGCTTGGATGTTTGAAGCCTGCAACTTAGCCTGATAAGCCAGACTGTTCATGTCCAGGCTACCGTCCTTGCGGGTCCTGGCATCAACAGTAGCATCCACCTTCATGCTTCCCTTACCCTCGGTAAGAGCCAGCCTGGTTGCATATTTCGTACCATCAACCTTTACATTACCATTGATGCTGATACCGCTAGGAATACGGATTTCCTGAGTCAAGGAAGGATCAAGCATCGCCGTCACCATACCGAGGTTATAGGTACGGGCCTGCAAATCGACATTCGCCTTCAGATGGTCCATATCCATCAGATTGGCAATGGTTCCATCAGTACTCAACTGGAAAACCGTAGGCAGACTCAACTTGACTCCCGAGAAGGAAGCACGCTGCATATTTCCCTTGAATGAGCCTTCTAACTTCATCGGATAGTAAGGCCATCTGTTCTTCATCTGCTTAGGCAAAGCATCACCGATCAAGAGGAAAAGATCAGAACGTCCCAAGGCTCCGTTGACACGAGCCATGATCTTGCCCGGATTCTTCTCAGCGAAGGCATTCATATCGAAATCTACCGAAGCCTGCAAATTAGAAACAGGGGTACGAAGATAGAGATCCGGCAACTGCATCTTCACAGAATCCATTACGAATCTGCCATAGAGCTGGTTGATTTTCAGTCCGCTTTTCTCCTTCAACTTCGCTTCCTGAATCTTCACATCAATCCTGGAATCGCAGAAATAGAAAGAATCAGCCTTAACAGCCATGTCAGAAAAGGCAAGATGATTGAAATCCAAACCCGTAACCGGGCGCTCGAAATTCTGATCGTAGTTCACCCTTCCGTTCTTCCAATCCAGATGCTGTATCTGATACAAACCTTTATACAGGTCGAGATAGGTGGTGCGAGCCAACGCATCACCCAAATAAGCATTCACCTGAAGTGTATCTCCAGGCATATGTAGGGTAAAATCGGTATTCTTTAGTTTTAGCTTCTGGATATTGATTTTCCAGAAATTAGTACTTGGAGTCGTATCAGGTGGAACAGTATCACTCAATTCCACGGACAACCTGGCATCCTTTATAAGCGCATCATTTACATTCACACGCTCTTTTCCCAAATCGATGCCATGTGCCACCAATTGCAACTTGCCCACATCTCCCTTGATGCGGGCTTCATGAATGAAATTGGTAGTATTCACCTTCATCCTGGTGAAATTCAGTTCATCCACCATCACCTGATTGCTGAAGAGTGGAAGCAACTGCACATCTACCACCATCTTCTGGATGTCGGCAACAGTATCCTTTTTATTTCTCAGAGTAAGATTTCTGCTGTTCTTCAGCGAATCGACAGGTTGCAGTACCTTCACGCCTTCCACTCCCAATTTGAGAGGGAAAACGAGTTGTACATGCTCAACAGAAATATCCATGCCCGTCGATTCTGAAGCATAAGAAGCTACTTGCTTTACCGCCCAATTCTGTACAGGTGGCAAGTAAAGCAAAACGGTTAGCAACAATATAAGCAAGAATGGAGTAAGGATTAAGACACTTACCCATTTCGCATACTTCTTCATAAGCATGGATATTTAATAGTTATGGAGCTATCGCTCTCCATAGATTATCATCAGGCAGAGGAGCTTCCACTATAATCGTTTCCTTAGATACCGGATGCACAAACTCTACCTTGTGCGAAAGAAGCGAGATACTGCCGTCAGCGTTGCTGCGGGGGGAACCATATTTCAAGTCGCCCTTGATTGGACATCCCATCTTAGCCAACTGACATCTGATCTGGTGATGACGTCCTGTCATCAGGTTCACTTCCAACAGAGTGTAATGATCAGTATGTCCTATCACCCTATACTTCAAAATCGCTTTCTTCGAATTCTTTACCTCATGATCGTAAGCATAGCTTTTATTCTGCTTTTCATTTCTTACAATCCAATGAGTCAAGGTTGCCTCAGTCTCTTTTGGCATGTTCTTTACAATTGCCCAATAGGTTTTGTGAACATCGCCATCACGGAACATCGTGTTCAGACGGCTTAATGCTTTTGAGGTCTTGGCAAACACTACGAGTCCTGAGACAGGACGATCAAGTCGATGCACCACGCCTAGGAATACATTTCCCGCCTTCTGGTATTTCTCCTTGATATATTGTTTTACCGTCTCTGAGAGAGGTTCATCGCCGGTCTTGTCGCCCTGCACGATTTCACCACTTCTCTTAGAGACGATAATTATATGGTTGTCTTCGTAAACTACCTGCATGTTTTAGCTAAAAAACGGATGCCAATAGATTACATGTTCATACCACCATCGATCTGGATAACCTGACCACTTACGTAGCTAGACATATCAGAAGCGAGGAATAGACAAACGTTAGCGATATCCTCAGTCTGACCACCACGGCGCAAAGGAATCTTCTTCATCCAGTCCTTACGGATTTCCTCAGGCAACTGTGCAGTCATAGCTGTCTCGATGAAACCAGGAGCAACAGCATTAGCACGTACACCCTTAGGACCCAACTCCTGAGCAATAGACTTAGCCAAAGCAATCATGCCAGCCTTAGAAGCAGCATAGTTACACTGACCTGCGTTACCATGAACACCCACTACAGAAGCCATATTGATGATAGAACCACTGCGCTGACGGAGCATGATTGGAGAGCAAGCGTGGATAAAGTTGAAAGCAGACTTCAAATTTACGTTCAAAACAGCATCCCACTGAGCCTCTGTCATACGAAGCATCAAACCGTCCTTTGTGATACCAGCGTTGTTAACGAGAATGTCAATAGAACCGAAATCTGCATGAATCTGCTTAACAGTCTTCTCTGTCTCCTCGAAATCAGCAGCATTACCTGCGTAAGCACGACATGTCACGCCAAGAGCCTCAATCTCCTTACGAGTAGCTTCCAAACCAGCAGCCATATCATCGTTGAGTACGAGGTCAGTGAATGCAATATTAGCACCCTCAGATGCAAACTTCATTGCGACAGCCTTACCGATGCCGCGTGCAGCACCTGTAACAAGGGCTGTCTTACCTGTTAATAATCCCATTTTGTTCATAACTTATTAATAATCAATTATTTATAATTTCTAAAATTTCGTTTGCCGATTTTTTACCGAATGAAAATAAGACCTATCTTTCTGGGTATGGCCAGAAATCGCCAATTTATTTTCTAGTATTCGGCTCACCCCACTTTGTTATTTTGTAATATAGCTAATAAGGTATTTATCTGCTTATCTTTTTGTTCGACAATAGAAAGCAGACGATTTATTGTCTCTCCATTATTAATATTACTAACGTCATGTATGCGATTATTTGACCCGCTATTATCGACCAATGGCGAAGTCTCCTTTTCACTTAAGAACATATCACCAACGCCACGTATCAGCCATTCCATGCTAACACGATGTGACGTTATTTCGGCAATTTTCATTATAACATCAAAGCCCGGAGTGTTACCATCGGCTCCGACTATGCTACTTAAAGTAGTACGCTTGATATAAGTAGCCTTTGCCATTGCTGTTACATTGCCCTTATATAAGGTATCTAATACGTGCTTAATACGCTCATTTATTGTTTCTAACATAACACATACATTAATAAACGTTAATAAAACGCCATTTCTACGTCATTTATTTGGTAGTGACGTAGAAATAACGTATCTTTGCACCCGAGATAAGTAAGTAACTAAACTCTCGGAGCACAAAAGAGACTGTCAGGCTTTTTGCCCAACATACCAATATCCTACTGCAAATATACGGCAGTTTTTCTTTTTCTCCAAGGGAATAAGTAACTAAGTAAGTAAATTTAATAATATTTAAACAAAAATGGAGAAATTGACAAGAAAAGACTTAGAGAACATCGGCATGGGTCTCACAGAGACATTCAATTTGCCGAATGCTAAGGCCTGTGACAATGGCAAGGCTTTGGCTTATCAGTATCAGAATCAGCTCGGCTGCAAGTTCAGCATCCAATCAGACTATGCTAACAGCCGTCTCACCATTACAAAGAAACCCGCATGATAGAGACAGAGCCAAAGGTAACACCGGAGGGCTTGTATAGTGTCACCCAGACAGCGATCATCCTCGGGGTGAACAGGCAGACCATAAGACGGTATGCAAAAAACGGAGATCTGAAATTCAAGATCCGTAAAGCAACCCTCAGAAAAGTAATCAAGGGATCCGAGATCCTCAGATTTTGGAGATCCACAATCGTGTAATCATTTAAAATTAGCAGATATGGTTAAGTTATTAAAGAATTGGAGATTTTGGGTATTGATGGGCATTCTTTTCATCGCCCTCATTAATGCTTTGATTGACCCACCGGAGAATTTTTCCGAAAAGACATTGATCCTCATCATCGTTAAGATCAATACCATCGTGCTCGTATGGCTAGACATCCAATTGTTCAGATTTTGGGTACGTACCCGTAAGATCGATGATATTGTGAATTATATCCAAGAGGATAAGTAATATATAATAATGTATAACATAAACATTTTCGACAATGAAAACAGATTTCAGTATTAATGTGAATGTAAGTTTGGGTGTGACCCCGGAGGTGATCGCCCTAGTTGGAGCCATCCTGTCTAAAAAACCTGTTCCTGTAGTAGCAGAGCAACAGCCATCCAAGGACGATCATCAGGATGATGCCACACAGGCTCCTCAGAAAAAGCCGGATGGGCGCAGTAGCAAAACCGCCAAGGCAGAACAGGAGCAGCAGCCATCTGGCGAAGAGGCAGCAACGGGAGAAACCGGGGATAATGCCGATGGTGACAACGACACCAACGACACCAAGGATGAGGCACAGGAACAGACTCAGGAACAGCAGCCACCTATTGACAAGGCTCCGGCCTCTAAGTTTCCAACAGCGGCAGATCTGAGAAAGGCAATGAACGATCTCAGAGATCGCATCGAGGGAGAGGACTATGCCAACAAGAAGAACACCGATGCTAAAGTGAAAGCCCTCCACAGATTGGTGACATCTACTCTTAAGAATGTGGCAGCCCTGTTCGGAGCAGAGAAGCCATCAGAGATCGAAGAGGATAAGAGACAGGCATTCATGGATGAGATTGCATTATTAGAGTTATCATCCGATGGTAATAAATTGGAAAAACCGCAAGCATTTTAATTATGGCACATGCGTTATTATCACCTAGTGCAGCTCACAGATGGTTGAATTGCACGGCAGCGCCCCTCCTCGAAAAAGACGTAAAGGACAGCGGCAGCACATTCGCAGAAGAGGGCAGTTTAGCCCATGCGATCGCAGCGAAGAAGTTAAAGACATTCCTCAAGCTCGACACATCCGAAGAAGATAAGGAGATCGCGGAATTAAAGGATAAGTACTATTGTGGCGAGATGGAAGAGTACACCGATGCCTATGTATCGATTGTACTAGAGAAGTTCAATGCAGCAAAGCAGAGAACCAAGGATGCCAAATTGCTCGTAGAGGTGAAATTGGATTTCTCTCACTACGTTCCAGAAGCATTCGGCACATCGGATGTGGTGATCATCGCCGATGGCTTGATGGAGGTGATCGATCTCAAATATGGCAAAGGAGTGAAAGTCTCAGCCATTGAGAATCCTCAGATGAAGATCTATGCCCTTGGAGCCTATGATGCTTTTAGCTTTGACTACAAGATCGAGAATATCCGAATGACCATCATACAGCCGAGAATCGACAATCTCAGCGAATATGAAATGACCATCCCGGATTTGTTGAATTGGACTGTAGATATTTTGCAGCCTAAGGCAAAGGAAGCATTCAGCGGAAACGGCAGACAGATGCCGGGAAAATGGTGTCAGTTCTGCAAGGTCAATGGCCGATGCAGAGCACTCGCAGAGCAATGCACAGACATTGTTAAGAAGCATCCCGATCCTACATTGATCAAGCCGGAGGATATGGCAGAACACATTTTGCCTCTCATCCCGGTAGTCAAGACATGGTTGTCGAGTGTTGAGGAGTACACTTTGCAGCAAGCCCTAGCGGGCACTCAGTATGTGGGCTACAAGTTGGTAGCGGGCAGATCCATCCGTAAGATCACAGATGCCAATGCCGTTATCGATCTCCTCGAAAAGGCGGGCTATGCCAAGGATATGATCACCAAGCCGACAGAGCTTAAGAGCATCACAGATTTGGAGAAGTTAGTTGGCAAAAAGAAATTTTCAACACTTTGCGCTGATCACATCTTTAAGCCGGATGGAAAACCGACATTGGTCCCAGAGGAGGATAAGAGACAAGCCCTCAATCCGATGGTGGATGATTTCAAGGATGTAAACATCGAATAATAGTAAATAATAAACTTTTTAAAAATATATAATTATGATTGATCCAATTGTAAAAGAGACAAAAGTAGTAATCGGCCCTGTGCGCCTCAGTTATACACACGTTTTCGAGCCATACGCCCCTAAGGATGGCAAGAGTGAGCCAAAGTACATGACTAATCTCCTCATCCCTAAGACGGAGAAAAAGACCATCGAGGCCATCAACAAGGCGATCGAGACTGCAAAGCAACAGGCGATCGTTTCCAAGTTCGGCGGTAAGGAGCCTAAGAAATTGGAGCTCCCAATGCACGATGGTGACGAAAAGGACAATGACGATGATGGCATCTATGAGAATCATTTCTACATCAACGCCAAGGCCAAGACCCGCCCGGGCATCTGTGATAAGAAGCGCGTGCCTATCATGGACGAGGAGGAGGTTTACAGCGGTTGTTGGGCCATCATGAGTGTTACGTTCTATGGCTACGATGTGAACGGTAAAAAGGGCATCGCGTGCGGTCTGAATAACATCATGAAGTTCAAGGACGATGAGCACTTGGGCGGCCGTGTTTCTGCTGAGACAGATTTCGCCGACATTCCTCAGTTTGACGATGAGGATGATGACGATCTGTAGAATAGTCTTTTCATCGATAATAAAGCCGTGAGGCAGCGGTGCTACGGCCCCAAAGCCCACGGTGATCTCTAACAAAACAAGACATGAAAGAATTAGGAATTGACATTGAGACCTACAGCAGTAACGATCTTACTACGGGAGGAGTATATAAGTACATCGAAGCAGAGGATTTTACGATTTTGTTGTTCGCCTACTCCATAGATGGTGCTCCCGCTAAGTGTGTCCAATTGGCCTGTGGTGAGGAATTGCCTCCGGAAATCCGGGCTGCATTGACCGATCCCGAAGTTACCAAGACAGCATTTAACGCTACATTCGAGAGACTTTGTATCTCAAAGTATCTGGGCATGGACAAACCGATGGATCCGGCACAATGGAAATGCACCATGGTGCGGGCAGCTAGAATGGGATTGCCGTTATCCCTCGCCCAATGTGGTGAGGTGCTTAAGTTGGAGGATCGAAAGATGAGTGAGGGTAAAGCCCTCATCCGTTATTTCTCATGCCCTAACAAGGTCAAGAAACAGGGTATGTTGAGAATGATCCGGCATCACCCGGAATCCGATCCTGAGAAATGGGCCACCTTTGTCAAGTACAACATCCGTGATGTGGACGTAGAGCAAGCGATCCTCAAAAAGGTTCGCCGTCTGGAGGTCCCCAAGTTTGATGAGGATCTCTATGTGGCTGATCAGGAGATCAACGACAGAGGAGTATTGGTCGATCAGGTATTGGTCAACAATGCAGCGAGATTTGATGCCGAGTACAAAGATGAGTTGTTGGCACAGGCTAAGGAGCTCACCGGAATGGATAATCCAAACAGCCCGGCGCAGCTTAAGATCTATCTGAACAAAGTGACAGGACTCAGCATCGAGAGCCTCAATAAAAAGGATATGGAGGATCTAGATCAGCAGTTGATGTTCTGGCCAAGAGCTCAGAAGGTGTTGAAGCTACGTAAGGAGATGGCCAAGACGAGCAACAAGAAATATAATGCCATACAGGAATGTATGTGCAAGGATGGCAGAGTTCATGGACTCCTCCAATTCTGTGGAGCCGCCCGAACAGGCCGATGGGCGGGTCGATTGGTTCAGTTACAGAATCTCCCTCAGAATCATCTGACTGATCTCGACTATGCCCGGAATCTGGTCAAGCAGGGTGATTTGGATGAGTTCGAGATGAATTACTCGAATGTGACCCAAGTACTGAGTGAATTGATCCGCACAGCGTTCATCGCAAAGCCCGGATGTATTTTCCATGTATGCGATTTCTCGGCGATCGAGGCGAGAGTTATCGCTTGGGTAGCGGGTGAGAGATGGGTGATCGATGCGTTCAAACACGGAAAAGACATCTATTGTGAGACCGCGAGTAAGATGTTTAACTGCAAGGTGGAGAAACATGGCGAAAACGCCGATCTCAGACCGAAAGGCAAGGTGGCAGTATTAGGCCTCGGCTATGGTGGAGGAGTAGCAGCACTCGAAGCCATGGGAGGAGCCAAGCTAGGTTTAACACAGGATGAGGAAAAATCCATTGTCAAGATGTGGAGAAATAGTAATCCTCATATTGTGAAGCTGTGGGAGAACGTAGAGAAAGCGGCAATCTCAGCCATACAGACCGGGAACACCGTAGTAGTCAACAGAGGCATCGAGATCTCCAAGAAATGGGGAATGCTTTGCATCAAGCTACCGAGCGGTCGAACCATCTGCTATCCGAGAGCCGAGGTCGGTGTAGAAAAAGATGATGGTTGGAGAGGCGATCATCCTATCATCGAGTATGAGGGATTGGACCAAAAAACGAAGAAGTGGGGAAAGTTGAGAACCTACGGCGGTAAGCTAACCGAGAACATCGTACAGGCTACGGCACGTGACATATTGGGTTATGTTATACTTAGAGCCGAACAGCGAGGGTTAAACGTAGTTTTCCATATACACGATGAGATCATCGTTGAGGCTACGAAAGACCAGACGTTACAGATGGTTGAGGCTTTGTTTAGTGAGCCTATACCGTGGTGCAAAGATTTGCCGCTCAAAGGTGCAGGGTATACCACCCCATATTATCTAAAAGATTAAACAATACAGCAATATGGCAAAAAGCAAGACAATAGAAATCAAAGTAGAATGGCATAAGGCGACCGAGGCCCCTAAAAAGAATGTGCCAATATATCTACTTTTCAAAGTTGGCAAACGAAAATATCCGCTTTGCCGATTAATGACGTTCCATCATGGTAACGTCGTTCCGGCTGAATGTGATTGGGGGAAAACCGAAACCCAGGAAACACAGTTACCTATCATGTGGGCGTACGCAGGCCAGATTGAGCCGTTTATTACTGATGAGATAGTGGCAGATGCGAAATTTGCGGCGTGGGCATGGTATAAAGAAGATTAGTTAAACAATATAAAGCATATACAAAAATGGAGATACAGAAATATAATTGTTTATCGGATAAAGAACAATTCCGTTTTGATTTATTGCAATGGTGTGGAAGTACCAAAGATGCAATAGAAGCAGAAGAATTTATCACAGGCAAATTCCGTTTAACAAAAGAACAAGCCGATATGTTACTTTTCAGTAGCGCCGAGGAAATGAAAGCGTTTAGAGAGTGGGAAAAAACCAAACAGGCGCAGTTACCAAAATCCGGCAATATGGAGGACGGCATCTATTTGGTACACGCCGACGGCAAAGCAACTTTGTTTGAACTGGAGTACACTAAAGACGATAACATGGATAGCGAGGTAGTGGCTATCGGTTTGAAGATGGGTAGCTTTGGCATTAAGATAGCTTTGCACGATGAGGCTAACGGCGATGGTATCACGCTAACCACGATGAGCAATAGCGATCTAAAATCCGACCAAGATTATTATATAGACAAGTACGACGATGCTGTAGCAGACATGGACGGAGCAAGAAACACAAACCATTTGCGTAGCATCCTGAATCCACAGATAAAGTTAGCCGATAATTCGTACATACCATCTTTAGGCGAGTTGTACCGTATCTTTATCAACAAAAAGGCTATCAATGCAGCTTTAGAGTTTGCCAAGGGCGATAAACTGCAAGACCGTTGGTATTGGACTTCTACCGAGCGCGATGCGACCACCGCGTGGGGTCTGTGCCTCATCGACGGTATTACGTGCGGTTGGACCACTAAGGCCGGCGGCACGAGCAGAGTTAGGGCAGTGTCGGCATTTATTTTTTAGCCCTTAATATTTTAGTTTTTAATCTTTAGCACAGCGAAAGCCGTGCTTTAATATCTTTTGTCGTATGAGAATAACCCTGTGCAAAACATGTTTATCCTATCAAGCAGAAATCAATGATCCCGAGCATGGAGAATGCCAAGTATCTGGGAACCGGGTATGTGGTGAATGTGCAGGGTGCATCGATTGGAGATATTATAAAATTTGGATCCCGGAGTTATGAAAGAGAATGATTTAACGAGTGTAACAGAGTTTATTATCCATTCGAGAGATCTGCTTAAGTTTTATGATCTCATGGACAAGACATTGACACCATGCAAAGCGAGTGTCTCAATATGGTGCAAGGGCAAGAGACTGATCAAGATCTATCATGAGCCTCAGCACCGTAATCATTTCGTAGCTCTTATGACTTTGCATTTTGATGCCGAGAGAGTGTTTATCACAAAGAATAAAGCCCTCATTAAAATTAAGAATAATGAAACTCATAAATGATTTTGAAATAGACATCGCTACAGCTCACAGCCGTTTATCCAAGAAGTGGAAGAACAAAAGGTGCAAATGGAGCTCATTGGTTGAGAAATGCAGCAGCACCAAATACACTAGTGAGACTGTCAAGGAATATGAGAAGATGCCGAGAGACGAACAGAGCGACATCAAGGATGTTGGCGGTTTTGTGGGTGGCTACCTGAGCGGTGGCACTCGCAAGACGGCCAATGTGATGTGGCGTAGTGTTGCGACTCTCGACATTGACTATGGTACAGCAGATCTGTGGGATGAGTTTACGATGCAGTTTGATTTTGCCGCCATCCTCTACTCCACCCATAAGCATACCAAGGATAAACCACGATACCGTCTGGTATTCCCATTCAACAGACAGGTGAAGCCAACGGAGTATGAACCGATCTGTAGAAAGATCGCTGAGGCTTTGGGCATCGATCTGTTTGATGTGACCACCTATCAGCTCCCGAGACTCTTCTATTGGCCATCCACTAGTAAGGACGGAGACTTTGTTTTCCAATGCCAAGATGGTCCGGCCTGTGATGCTGATGAGATCTTAAGCGAGTATGTTAATTACAAGGATGTATCTACATGGCCTCTATCCAACAGAGAGAACGACATCATTACCCATGAGATCAAGAAAGCGGGTGATCCTTTGGAAAAGCCGGGACTCATCGGGGCGTTCTGCCGTGCATACACTATCGAGGAGGCGATTGACACGTTCCTGTCTGATGTATATGACAAGACGGCGATCGATGGTAGATACACATACAGACTCGGTACGGTGGCGGGCGGTCTGGTATGCTATGATGATCGCTTTGCCTACAGCCATCATGAGACGGACCCGGCAAGCAGACAGTTATGCAATGCTTTTGATCTCCTGAGAATCCATAAATTCGGTGTGGAGGATGAGGGATCTAGACAGACGGACGTAACCAAAAAGCCATCGTATCTTAAGATGCAGGACTTTGTTGCGGCCGACAAGAAAGTAAAGATGCTCATCACAAAGGAGAAAAAGGCTGAGGCTATTAGTGATTTCGCTGATCTCGACCTAGAGGATGCCGGGGAGAGCGCAGTTACCGAGGAAGAGGAAAATACCGAGTGGATGGGTGATCTGGACTATGATCGCAGAGGACAGATTAAGCCATCCCTCAGGAACATCATTACCATCATGGACAATGATCCTCATTTGGCGGGCAGGTTCAAGAATGATCTGTTCAGTGGCTTTGTACTTATCAATGGTGGATTGCCATGGAGAAAGGAGGCAAAGAGATGGGAGAACACGGATCCGGCCAATCTGAGGGTATATCTCGATACGGTCTATGGTATCAGCGGAAAGGATAAGATCAAGGATGCCACACAGGCGATCTTTACTAAGTACAGATGCCATCCGATCCGTGAGTATCTGGACAGCCTCGAATGGGACGGTGTTCCTCGCTTGGACAGACTAATCATCGATTATATAGGTGCGGAGGATAACGAGCTCAACCGGGCCATGACACGTAAGCATTTTACGGCGGCGGTGGCCAGAGTGATGAATCCCGGATGCAAATATGACTATTGCCTGATCATCGCCGGAGCTGAGGGAATCGGTAAATCCACTCTCTTCTCGGTCATGGGTGGCGAATGGTTCAGCGACAGCCTCATGACCATGGAGGGAAAAGCGGGCATGGAACAGGCCAGAAGCGGATGGGTCATTGAGCTCCCTGAGCTTGGTGGAATCAAGAGATCGGATGTGGAACAGGTGAAAGCATATATTAGCCGACAGAATGATATGTACCGCCCGGCGTATGGTGAAGTTGTGGAGGCCCATCCGAGACAATGCGTATTCTGTGGAACCACGAATGAGCGATATTTTCTGAAAGGTGACACCGGAAACCGCCGATTTTGGGTCATGAGCGTTGATGCCGATCTGAGGAAATACCCGGATCCCCGAGAGGTGCTGATCCGTGACAGAAATCAGATATGGGCTGAGGCTGTGCAGCGTTACAAGGAACATGAGCCTCTCTATCTGAGCCCCGAATTGGAAAAGGAGGCAAGGGAGAGACAGGCCACATTCAATGATGATGCTGATGATCCGATGGTATCTCTCGTTCGGGGCTTTGTGGATATGAAGCTCCCGGCAGATTGGAACACATACGACATCGCACGCCGTAGAGCCTACATCAAGAACCCGGATCCTTTGGAGCCTATCGGGACCGTTGTGCGTACCAAGGTCTGTGCGGCAGAGTTCATTTGTGAACAGCTAGGCAGGGACATGGGAGATAAGGAATACAAGTATTTGGCCAGAAAGGTATGTAAGATCATGGATGAGTTCGAGGATTGGGAAAGAGTGAGTGCATCCCGGCATGCAGCGGCTTTGTATGGCCGTCAGAGAGCCTACAGACGTATATCAGAGCATACCAAGGAAAAGAATGAGGAGGACGATATTTAGTAATGGGTCAATGTGCAATATCTGTTTGTTGACATTTATCTCAGTTGACACCTAAAGGTTAAAATATTCAAAGGACTCGGGGAAATTTGTCAACCGAGCAATTTCGTTGACATTGTTAGTTGACAATTTAAACACTAGTTAAATCCCTATTATTCATATACTTATATATTTGTCAACTAAAATAATATAAAAAGTATATAAAGAAGAAGAATAAGTGGAACAATAGTAAAAATAGGAATATAGGAATAAAAATAGATATATAACACAATATACGTATAAAGTATAAATCTTTAAGTTGACAGTTACAATTATGAAAAAGAGCGTAGAAAATATAGTTCATTATTCCGAAGTTTCGGAGAAAGAGATCGAAAAATACTTGGTAAAACAGGTAAGAGCCATGGGAGGCATCTGTCTTAAGTACTCAAATGCCAACATGGTGGGCTATCCCGACAGGGTGGCAATCCTCCCATTTGGCGTGACGGTATGGGTGGAATTGAAGAGCAGAGGCAAGAAGCCTACTAAGATACAGGTGTTGAGACATGAGGAGCTTAAGGATCTCGGGCATCATGTTATAGTGTTGGACTCCAAACCTAAGATCGATCAGATGGTGACGATATGGGGATGCCTCATTGAGGCGGCCAAACTATCCGAGGGATCAGCGGGATCAGCGGGAAAGGAGGAGGGACGATGAGATATAAGCCATACGAATATCAGCGGGAAGCCATGCAATGGATTTTGGATCATCCCAGATGTGGATTGTTCCTCGACATGGGACTAGGTAAGACGGTGAGCACTCTCACAGCACTACAGGAGCTGATGGATGAATGTGAAGTGAGCCGTACATTGGTTGTGGCTCCCAAGAAAGTGGCCGAGACCACATGGACAACGGAGGCTGAGAAATGGGATCACCTGAGGGGCCTTAAGGTGGCCAAGGTGATGGGTACGGAAAAGCAGAGAAATCTAGCTTTGGCATCCAAGGCCGACATCTATGTGATAGGCAGAGACAGTTTCGTCTGGTTGTTTGGCAAATATGGCGGAGAGCTACCTTTTGATGCTTTGGTTATCGATGAGCTTACGTCATTCAAATCATCGAAGAGTGAAAGGTTCAAGGCCATGAAAGCGGCAACGGCATCCGTCAAGAGAGTGATCGGCCTCACCGGAACCCCGGCCCCGAATGGCCTCATCGATCTGTGGGCACAGATGTACTGCATCGATATGGGTGAGCGGTTGGGCAAATCTGTTTCCAAGTACAGAAACGCCTACTTTGAGACGCACAAGTGGAATAACATCATCGTAAGGTGTGATGTGAAAAAGGGAGCTGAGGATGTGATCAGGGAGAAGATCTCAGACATTTGTCTGTCTATGCAAGCAAAGGATTATCTCCAATTGCCTGATATGATCGTTCATTCCACAAAGGTCTATCTGTCCGAGAAGACGATGGCAGAATATTCCAAGTTTGAAAAGGAAAAGGTGTTGGAGTTTACGGAGCTGCATACAGGCGAGAGTGCAAACATCCTAGCCAATAGTGCAGCGGGTCTGATGAATAAGCTATCTCAGTTTGCCAACGGAGCCATCTATGATGAGGACAGGGATGTGCATGAGATCCACAATGAGAAGCTAGACAAGTTGGCCGAGATTGTTGAGGCGGCGAATGGCAGCGGCGTTCTGGTCTTCTATCAGTTCAAGCA
>ERZ773248.267-NODE-267-length-75079-cov-8.329281_pt1 | contig 75079 bp, 68 predicted proteins | sample MGYA00580518_ERZ773248 | MGnify/ENA primary metagenome ERZ773248 (study PRJEB29015, sample SAMEA2737762) | human gut metagenome | biome: human gut; feature: human-associated habitat; material: faeces | place: China | collected 2012 ...
CGTAGCCAAGAGTTGCATCCAGTTCTGCCTCCATCAGCTCCTGCAGGATATCCTTAAAACTGTCTTTCAGAAGCGTGTATATATCTGCGACGCTATTAATGTTGTTTTCCGAGATGATCTGTCGAATTTGTTCCTTTGCAACTGCCATAAAAATACAAAGAATAAAATTCCTGCGATCCGATCAAAGATCAAATATGCTGCGTCAAATATTGCTTCCATTACATCCGGCATCTGTGGTTTATCATTTTTTTCTCTCATACTTCGTTCTCCTTTTCTATCTAACTCCATATTCTTTTTCAAGAGCATATCCGCATTATTGCAAATTTTACGAAATACACTGATACAAATGTGCTTTTCTTCTTCTGTCAGACCACTTAAAACATTATTGGCAAATTGCTTCTGCGCTTGCATTCCAGCCTCTATAATCTGTTCCGTCTTGGCCAGCAAAACAATTTCTATATGCTTTTTATTATCAGCACTCTGAATTCTTTCAATCAAACCTTTCTTTTCTAATTCTCTTAGAGAAGTAGATACATTGCTGTTCCAGAATTGTCAACCCGGATGAGATTGGTAATTTTTTCACAATATATAGGTTCCATATTCTGGACAAATCGGTTATAATAGGAACGTAACAGGAATTTAACCGGAACAGGAGGATTTTTATATGAGTACCGTAAAAATTACAACAACTAATTTTGAACAGGAAGTACTGCAGTCACAGATTCCCGTACTTCTGGATTTCTGGGCGGACTGGTGCGGTCCTTGTCGCATGGCAGCTCCGATCATTGATGAAATCGCAGCCGAGACCGCAGGAAAAGTAAAAGTTGGAAAAGTCAATGTAGACACCGATATTGAACTGGCTCAGCGTTATCGCATCGCCAGCATTCCGACTTTTCTGGTTTTCAAAAATGGAGAACTGGCTGAAAAGGCCATTGGACTTCAGTCCAAAGAGGATCTGATGAATCTGCTGAAATAGAATCAAAATTTCTAAATAAAGAAGGCACTGTACCACCAAATGGTACAGTGCCCCATTTATTATTTATCTACTGTTTTATGGTCGTTTTATAGTCATTCAGGCATCGCTTCAATCCATCAGAAACATCACTGAACTCCACGCCGTATTTTCTCGCTTTCTCGCAATTCATCCATAAATTATGCCTTGGGAGTGCATCTTGCAGTTGTACATCTTTCCCAAGTAACTGCAAAAACTGTTCTGTGATCTCATACATGGACTGAGTTGTCTCACTTCCGAAATTGTAAGCGCCTCCCGGCAATGTCATCACATGATCCATGTTTTCAACTACTTCTTTCAGATATGTGATTCCGCGAAACTGTCTGGAACTGAAGGAAACCTGTTGGCTGGCATGCAGCACATTCAGAAAATAATTAGGCTTCGGCGAAACATAGTCATACATCCATTCTGCTCGCAGCATAACTGCGGAAGGAACCAGTTCCAGCACACGCTCCTCCATCTCCAACTTATGCTCTGCATAGATATTTCCCGGTTTTACCACTTCTTCTATGTACGGTCCCTCTTCGTTGCAGGCACTGTACACCTGATCCGAGCTGAAACAGATCAGCTTTCTGTCCTTACATGCAGCAGCCAGATACAACGGTATCTGCACATTTGCAAAATAAGAGTTTTGCGGATCTTTCTGACAAGTCCCGATATCAGAGATTGCTGCCGTATGGATAACCACATCTGCTTCACTTTCTTCCACTATTTTCTTGACCATGTCCTGCGTTGCATTCCGAAGAGATGGTGCAGCGATTGCATCCTTGTACGATGCCTTAAGTTTATGTCCAACAAATCCTGTTGTTCCTGTAATCAATATCCTCATTTATATCCCTTTCCCAGAATTACTGTTTTATTTCAGAATCCCCGTATAATTATGCAAAATATCGTCCGGCTGCATGGCATCCGATACCATAGAAATTTCCAGTTTATAGACAACATCTTCATCGCCGACATTTCCATCTACCGGCATGTACCTGTCAAAATAAACATTTTTCTTTTTCTCGGTTGTGATAATCAAACTCACATATTCATCCGTTGTCACCAATTTATAATAGACGGTTTCACCCGGAAATGATTCTTTTGCTCTATTTACCATGTCTGCAAAATTATAATATTCTGACTGATCCCCCAACGGCTCCACCTCACCATCGATTGCCGACTGAAGTTCCTCTAAAACCTTTACCGTTCTCGCTTCATTTTTCCTGTTATCCACGGCCGTCTGCACACTGACGATCAACGTTATTGCAAGAATTATAGCCACCATGATCAGGATACTGATGCCGACAGTGATCGCCATAGTCCGTCTCTTTTGCTTTCGTTCCTCAACCGTCAGATGAGTAGCCGCAAACTGACGTGCAAATTCATAAGGGTTTTCATTTCCATAAGAAATAAATGCATCCACTGTACCGCAATCTGGATACCTTTGATACACATTATAATCTGAACAGAATTTTTCCATTCTGTAATAAAAAGGCGTAAACCATCCCGTATAAATACGTCTCCTTATGAAAAAAATAGCAAGTCCCACCACAATGATCCCCAGATAACCTGTTATCATAAATGCATCATAAATACATTCGATGTGAGATGCCTTTTTCTCCGGAAGCACCGTTAACAGACGATATACATTACTCTCCTCATCCCTTGACCAGTATGTATTCAACCTGTCCCCATATGTATAACCCGTCGGATCAATACCGAGATCTGTCAGATTATAGATGATATGTTCCCCTTCATTGGGATCCTTAACCGACGCACTCATGCCGTCTTCCTGGACAACTGCTGTGACTGTTCTCTTTCCCATCAACCGATAACCAGTCACGCTCTCAAAAGGATCATATCTCCCGACTCCAAAGATCCAGATGCAGGAGAAAATAAAGTACAATACCACAAATCGAATCAGACTGCTCCAGACATTATACTTCAGAGATTTCTCAAGCTTCTCTTTTTCCTGCGCTGGTATACCTGGCACTGTAATATACCATGATGCAATTTTTTCCCGTTTTAATTCCTTTTCCTCTACCTGCCGCATGTGAAATACGGCATTGGCTGCTGTTCCAATGTTCATAAACTGCTCTTCTCTCTTATTAAAATTCATCTATGCCAGATTAATTTCTCCGCTGATACTCTTAATATTTTTTATCCGTTACTTTTAAAAATAGCCTGCTTTTATTTTAGTTTGGACAAAAGGCACACAGTCTCCACATGGCACGACAGGTCCGGATTGATGTCGGTCATCTGGAACCTGTCCCATCTAATATGGCATGTACCAAAATATCTCCGTTTGTTTGCGGAAAAAGTTCAACTTTTTCCAAAGAACAGGTCAACGGCTATTTTTAGGCCCAACTGATGGCCTAGTTTCCATGCACTCGACCTTATTATGCTGGAAAATTGGGATTAAAACAGAAAAGCAATTCTACTATTTCTTCGCATTTTCTTCCAATTCCAGCATATACTTATCAAAGTCGGACATAAACAGCCTGTCCTGAATAACACGATATTTTTCAAATTCAGTCTCAGCTTTCGCCTTGGCAATCTCTGCTGTGATCTTGCCTGCATCCCAAAGAACCTCTCTGTCATCTGCCATCAGGAACAGATCCAGACGCTTTGCCCAGTCCTCCATTGTCATCGGAATATGACGTTCCGCACGATCCTCTGCCAAATCCAGATAAGCAGATACGATACGCTCCAGTGAACGCATTTCCTTCTCTGAAAGATAATTCTTCGCAACACTCACATCACTTTTTACAATCTTGCCTTCCGGTGCTGCTGTCCAAGTGGTTAACCCCATATGTGGCTTATCTGCATCGGCTCGCTCATAAATCAACTCCGCTGCTGTATGTCCATGAACTGCATAATGCATCTTGTTTTGAACCTTTGCAAAGAACTGCTTTGTTGTTTTTGCTGTTCTGTCATAATCGAGAGCTGTAGCATAGATGTCTGTTATCTTCTGATAGAATCTACGCTCCGAAAGACGGATTTCTCGAATCTGCTCAAGCAAGAGGTCAAAGTATTCTACTGTAAGCACAGATCCACCATTTTTCAGACGTTCGTCATCCATGACCCATCCTTTGATGGTATAGTCCTTTGCAATTTGATTTACCCATTTGCGAAACTGTACCGCACGCTCAGAATTGACCTTGAATCCAACAGCAATGATCATCTCCAAGGAATAGTGATTTGTGCTGTAGCTTTTTCCGTCAGCGGCAGTTATCCGAAATTTTCGGATAACTGAATCCTCTTGTAATTCGCTATCACTGAAGATTTTTTTTACATGATAATTTATGGTGCGAACATCCACATCGTACAACGTGGCCATCATCTTCTGCGTCAGCCATATATTCTCATCCTCATAGCGCATCTCAATGCTGTCCTGCTGATCACCTACAGAGGCAACATAGGTCAGGTATTCTGCTGCGCTGGAACGAATGGTTATCTCATCTTTTTTCTTTTTCAAATAAGAGGCCTCCTTTAACGTCCCAAAATCATTATTCTGCCTGTGCATCGTCAACGGCACGATCTAATGTGATATTAACAATTTGTAATTTTCCAATTGACTCATATACCTCTGCAGGCTGAATTTCTTTATCAGCGAGTTTTCCGGCAAAAAAATCGTAATTTTCAATCAGTCTTGATCTAGTGCCTTCTGCAATTGGCTTTTTCTCAACAAGGCTTATAAGAATATCTCTATCTGTTTCAGTCAGCAGTAACTTATATCGTTCATCATCACTTTCATACTCGTTTTTTAGAAGCATATTATCTATACGACGAGCATTAATTGTTGTGTCACTCGGATTCATTATTGCATAATCGCGCAAAGCCAGAAGAATCAGTGTTAAGGTAGTCATTCGCTGTTGTCCGTCAATAATCATATATTTCTGAACACCTGTTGGCATTGCCTGCTCAGCAATATTAACAATAGATCCTACAAAATGGCCCACTTTACCTTTTCTCTGCATCTCTACAATATCGTTCCAAAGTCGTTTACACTGATCTATATCCCAGCTGTAGAATCTCTGATAAACCGGAATCAAAAACTGCTTATTTCCGTTTAATATCTCATAAATATTGCCTTTACGTGCATCCATATCGCACCTCCATTACTTCTTTTCTCCATAAGAAACCGTATCCTCTGCCACCTTGCTTAGTTCTATTTCAGATACATATTTATAGAGTTTTTCCTCTTTTCGTAGTTCCACATTATCCGTCCAAAGCCCACACTGACTAATTACTGTGCTTATTGCAAAATCATATACTCAACGTACAACCAACGTTCTTAAATACTTGTAATGGTCGTGCGTTATCTAAAAGTTCCTGTGACGCTAAATAAAAACTATGCGCCTGCTCCCAATAAAATAAGGCATCGCTAGCTCCAGCTATTGATTGACGCTTTAAAAACAACGCCACATATTCCCAACATGAATCTGTCAATATAGTTCTACTTCCATATTTTGGCCTATTCACAGGTTTCATAAGTTCGCAAGATTTACTGTTAATACAAATATCTTTGAACATTTCAACACTCTCTTTCAATATCATCTATTCCACTGCCAAGTCTGCCTCTTAGTATCGAGTGGCTTAAACTGCGGTCGCCTCTGACAACAATCCTAGTACCACAACCTCTGCCATCTAATCCACAGCCTAAACTCTACCGCTATTTACTCAATTTTCCTCCAGCCAGACCGAAAAGTAGATATGTTTCCATACAAGAAAACCGAGCTTTCCGCAAGGCTTCTCTGATGATACCAACCTTACAAAAAGCCCGGAAATACGCCACTTTTCAGCACTTGATTTTATTTTCTTGACAGCGAACATACCGTCTCAAGTGTCGGAAACTTTTCCAAGGTAACAGTATGCTCATCAGACTGCTCTTTATCCAAAGAAATACCATCAACTCGAACTACTTCCTTGCCATCTCTAAGAATTGGTACCGGAAACTGAAATTTGATATTCCTAATCCAATTACCATCTTCCCGTCTTTCCGGAAATATATCAATACGCTCTATAAAAGCCTGCATAAACTGTTTCTTTTCAGCATCCGTACATTCTGCATATAATTCATTAAATGCGTTCAAAAAGCCGTATATGCTGTCAGCATCAATCTGATTTTTCTTAAGTTCATATACCTGAGACTTCAAATCTGCGATTGCCTCTTCCACTTCATCTATTTTATCATATTGGGTATCTAATCGTCTCTGTAAATCTGAAATTTTTTATCGTAATGAATATCTATAACATCCAGATTATCCATCTGCTGTTCAAGACGTGTTTTAATTGTCTCTGCCTGATGGAGATTTGCGTTTAATACGGATAACTGCTTTTCCAGATCAAAAGTATCAACTGTTGCCCCGATTCTGTCTTGAATGGCATCCTTGAATTTTCCTTCCCTAGTCATTTCCGTAATCAATTTTGCAAGCACATCATCAATTTGAGACTGTTCAATGTTGCATCGAAAAGTACATTTATGTCCTGTGGCATTTACTGTATTCTTGCAATAGTAGTAATATCTGGTTTTCTTATCTTTTCGTCCTGCTTTTGCAATGTTGCCATACATTTCTTTTCCACAACATGGACATTTCAATATTCCAGACAAAATATGTGCATGTTCCGGATCATGAATCTTTTCTCTTCTATAACTATTTTTAGAGCGTTTCTCCTGTGCAAGATTCCATTCCTCTTCAGAAATAATTGCTTCATGAATTCCCTCATATACAGGGAACTCCGATTGTTCCACTACATGCGTTTCATTACGGGTTCCTGTTTTCTTTTCGGTGCGCCTGCGTCCGTATGCTATCTTCCCCATATACACTGGGTTATCAATAATCTTTTTGATAAAACTTGATGAGAAACCGGGAATTGTTCCGTTTTGACGTAATTTCTTTGTATAACCATGATTATTCAAATAATTGGCAACGCCATTGATTCCCTCATTGGTATGAATATACCGATCAAAAATCATTTGAATAATTTCTGCTTCATCCTCTGTAATGACAAGTTCTCCATTTTTCAGTTTATATCCATAAGGTGCAAATCCACCGTTCCACTTTCCTTCTCTGGCCTTTTGCTCTCGCCCTGCCATTGTCTGTACTCTTATGTTCTCACGTTCCATCTCTGCTACAGCAGCAATAATAGATATAAGCAGTTTACCGGCTTCTTTTGAGCTGTCAATCCCATCTTCTACACAGATAAGATTCACACCATAATCCTGCATAAGCTGTAAAGAGCTGAGCACATCCGCTGCATTTCTGCCAAATCATGATAATTTAAATGCAAGGACGAAATCAACTCCGTCCTTGCCATCTTCAATATCATTCAGCATACGCATAAATTCCTGACGACCTTTTATATTCTTACCGGAATGCCATTCATCAGAATATTCTCCTACAATCTCCATATCTTGAAATTCTGCATATTTTCTTAGCTTGTCCTTCTGTGCATCAAAACTATAGCCATCAACCTGAATAGCCGTAGATACGCGAGTATATATGTAACATCTTGTTTTCTTCTTCAATAATCTCACGCTCCTGTGTTATTCATTTGTTAATTTTCCAGACTGCTCAGCAAGCTTTTTCTCTTCTCGCTTTACCCTGCGTTCCAGTTTCTTAATATCTTCCGATGCTGGTAAATCTTCCGGTTTAATTCCTCTTTGTCCAAGCATGTCTCTAACAGAAGTATTATTTTCCACATGTTCAACAGTGATTGCAGATTCTCCTTGCAAGTCCTTTTCTTCAACATTATAATTTGTCATTTCAGTTGCAAGATTTTTTGCGGCAATGGTAAGTGTTGGCAGGAAATCCGCAAGTGGTCTTTTATCCTGTACTCCCAAACGTTCTTTCATCTGTTTCGTGGTAAATCCACCAAATAAAGCCTGATCTCCTTTAGACCGGATACGGCCAAATCCTGCATCATCCACTCCACGCTCATATATATTTTGAGACAATCTTTTTTCCGATTCCCTTAATTTTCCTCTTGTCTCTGTTCTTTCGATATAAGAAATTCTTTCTTCAATCAATTCCTGTTTTCTAGTCTGAACCGCAAAATAGCTTTGTGCAAAAGCTATCTGCTCCTTTCGTGGATCTCCATTTTCAGCAATAAGATAACATGCATAACGGGTAAGCATATAATCCTCAACTTCTCTATTGGCTCCACTTCCCAATGTGACCATTTTGCTGACGCCAGCAAAATGGTCTTCCACTCTAATTCCGTTATTTTTACAAGAAAGCATTCCCTTTTTTACAACATTTTCGAAATTTCTCCATTGAACATAGTCCAATAATATCATTAATTCTCGTGCATACCAATACTCAATGCCATCCTCTTCATGTCGGATATCATCAAATTTTCTTCTGTACAATTCTATTATTCTCTTTTCCATTCAAATTTTCTCCTCTTATGAACATATTGCTGACGCCAGCAATATGTTTTTTACTATTAATTTTTTCAATTACTCTATCGCATTCTCATTTTTGCTCCTTATCTTGTCATAATACGCTTTATACCTGTAAATCGTCCTCTCACTGACATTATTGCGATTTGCAATCTCTACCATAGTCATTCCACTTTCATAACCAGCAACAAAATCATTGTAGATTGCCATCCACTTGGCATTGTGCTTCTGGCGTCCGCTCATTTTTCTGTTTTTATAATACTCCAGTTCTTCACGCAGCTTCTCATTCTCTCTTTCTAATTCTGCAATTCTCTTAAGTGCTGCTTCCAGTGTTTCAATATTTTCCATTTTCATTCTCTCCGTTTATGTCATTTTCATTTTGACTTTATTATAAATTGGATTTATGTGTAAGTCAATCTGATATTGTCATGCAGCACTTTTTTTCATAACAAACTTCCACTTCTTCATATTTTCTGCATATTTTCTATATCGATTTACCACAAGCTCTTTCCAAAAGCATTCTACATGAATACTTCTTAGCCATTCTTCTACAGCCCACTTTCTTTTTAACACCGGACCATATTTCATAATCATATTAGTGATAACATCGGTGCATCGTTCAAATGCTGCATTTTCCTTTGCGTCTTCATAATACTTTATTTTCATTTCCTATTTCTCCATTTCTTTAACTGAATTTCTGGTGTCCATTCGGAAGTTTCCGGTTGTAAAATATCATGGACATAGATTTTATCGGCTTTCCCAATCCCTGGTGTCTGCGGTAGATCAACCCATGCTGTTCCAATTCTATCAGCATTTTATTGACCTTCTTGTTTCCCAGATTCATCAAATTCATAATTTCTTCGATTGTGAAAATGATATAGGTAATACCAAATTCATCACGCCATGCATCTCCATTGGAGTCTGAAAGGCACTTGCGATCCAGAAGTATTCCATATAATACTTTTGCCGCATTCGTCATGTCTCTGAACATGTCTTCCTTAAAAAATCTCTTAGGTATCCTGTAAAACTTATAATCAAAAGTTACATTTTCCATTGTCTTATCCTCTCTTTCATTCCTAATTTCGCTACTTGGCAAGCAGTGCATTTGTGCACACAAAATGCATTTTTAGCTTGTTGGGGAAATGCCCCAATCCCCTAAAACCATGAAAATAAATTTTCACGGAGCTACGCCTATCGGCTTTGTCATGCTGATGTATTTCCAACATTTCATAAATTTTTCACCCCTTCCATTCCCGATTTATGAAATTATTTTCTCAAATTTTCTATGCCGATTCGGTATATCCAAGATGCTGGAAAAATTTTGTTTTTATCAATTTTTCCAACATCCGGGACAAGACAGGAAAAGAATTTCTCTTTATCTCATGGCAATATCATGGTAATCTATCTGTATCTTTAAAAACGAGGAAGATACTATGCATACAAAACTTACCATACCAGAAAGACTGAAAGATTTGAGAGTCTCAGAAAAAAGAATGTCGTTGCAGGAGTTATCCGATGCTACCGGTATCCCTAGCTCCACGCTTGGCAATTATGAAAAAGATGAAAATATAGATATGTCACTCGGCAATCTTATAACGCTTGCTAATTTTTACAACGTAAGCACAGATGACCTTCTTTGTCTGACAGAATTACGGAAACATAAAAATCAGTCAGTATCTGATCTGCACCTGAATGACGATGCAGTCCAAATATTGACTGACGAAAAATATAATCCAAGATTATTATCCGAATTACTTACCCATGAAAATTTTTAAAAATTTATGACTGACCTGGAAATCTATATTGATGGATTTAACGATAAGGGAATTCAGATAGCGAATGCTTTTCTTGATGTGATGAGATGTAAATTAACAGAGCTTGGTGCTGATTCTACTGATGCATTTGCAAGCATATTTGATAATTCACACATTGAAGCAGAACAATATTACATGAATATTCTGTCATCAGACTTGAAACCGATTGTCTTTGACCTAAGAAGCGCACATATGAAAAATAGCAATACCGCCAGCGACATTGACTATCAAAGCATGGTCAAAAATATCATTGATGACTTTACACCTCAAATACCTACTACCGCAGATGATGATACAGAGTCATCAAATGATGCTTATATAAATGGTCTTTTGCTTCTTTTCTGCAAAAATCTGGAGATGAAAGTCACTCAGCTTTCTATGGAAGAAAAGCGAATATTAAAAGAAATATTTTCCCGTTCTAAGCCGGCAAAAGAACATCGGAAGTTGAGACGGAGGAATCCGAAATTGTAAATCATTCAGTTCAAAACAAGCCACAGTGGATTATATCCAATGTGGCTTGCTCCCTATTACTACTTCTTCGCAGAAATCCATCAGTTGTTGCAACATCCTCTCATGGTCACGCTGATAGTGCAGAATCATCTATTTTGAAAGAGCTACAACAACAATTACAGCTCTTTTGTCATAACTGAATTTTTCTTATTCGATAACGCCATCTGTGTCAAAGATGTGATCGAGCTCGTCTGTATTTATTGCATGAGAAACTTTATCCCGAACAGCTGTTTTAGACATATCTAATCTCTTAAACTTGTGATTTCCAGCAGCATCCTTGCTCATACGAATAAGCTGAATTCTTCCCACACCCGGATTCTTTTTCGCGTACTCTGCGAATCCCTTCGCTTTTCCGAGATTATCCTTAAAGTCAGGATTATGTGGTTCAAGAATATCAACAACATATCCGAGGACACGATCTTTTCTTACTATAATGAAATCAGGATAAGTAGGCTTTATTTCACCATCAATTTCATAAGGAATGCAAAGTGCCCATGAGCCTCTGGAAGGATTCCGAATCCAACAGACAAAGTCTTCTCGTTTTTCTTCCTCTTCAATGACTCCTGCTTCCCAAGTATTCAATTTCATAGTTGCTACACCAGTTATGTCGCTGACGAAAAGATGATTTCTATATTCTTTTCCCCCCACTTCATGTGGCACCTGAATAGTCTCAGGCAAACGGAAATTATGTTTGCTAACAGAATCACCATCTGAAACAATGCTGTCGTAATCTTTACGAATTTTTTCAGAGTCGATAGTAGCAATATATCTGCGATATTCATCATTCAAGCCGTGAAAGCGAGTCTCTGCATAAGAATGTAAACGGTTCATGCACTCTTCGTCTGCGACAAAAAGAATAACATCAACTTTAAATGCCGTTGTGTCAGACATATCCATATACCTGTTACCATAAGCCATGCCGATGCCTTCTCGCCCGAGCTTTATATCAGCAATCCGAAATTGTCTCTCTATATCAGAATCTGTCGTTGTAAACAAGTCATGCACCGAATAATTGTCCACAGTCTCTCCAAAGGCATCAAAGATTTGAGTCTCCAGCTTAAACTGTTTAACCTGCTGAACAAGGTCATCATATTTTCCTTCTGTCTTAAGACCTTCCACATAATTGTGAATCATCTCAACGATTTCATCCTGAACTTCTCGAATTGCCTCACGATGTAATTTAGACATCGTAAGTAAATGTGCCATCCTATACAACGATTTCAGATAATCATTGATTCGAAGTGCTCTGATGTTATAAGAAAGAAGTCCTGCATCGTTTATAAATTTCATAACCTCTTCACGATTAAACATATCTTCCGCTACAGAGGTATTCTGCTGATCCGTTTTGGAACTTTCCACAATGTTACTTCTGAGTTGTGATTCTATGTCAGAAGTCTGTGACATAGTCAATCCAGACTGAACAAGAGCTGTTGTATCAGTGGTCTGTTGCATCTGATTCTGTCTCGATGTATATGCAAGTTGTTCCTGCACTCCAGTAATTTGAGGATGCGTCGTAGGAATGATATCACCAGTTGGCTTCGTTGTTACTATCTCAGACTGCTGATCAGATATTGTCTGACCAGAAAATACATCAAACAACGTCATCTGTCCCGGAGTCTGCTGCACTTCTTTTTTCTTCTGTGGTCTAACGGTCAATGTTTCAAATTTCTTTCCAGATAAGGATTCACCATAAATATCGGTCGGAATATCTCCACCTTCCGTACTCTGTAAGGCTTCTACAACATCCTTAACTGTATCTTCATTGAAGTACGGCAAATAGAGATGCACATCGTTCAGAACATCGTCCACCTGAATATGCATCTGCATTGGTGTTCTGACCATTCTCCCGAGAAGCTGTGCAATATATGTAGCATCGTTTGCGTGTTTAAAGGACATCATTGTTTCTGCTCGCGGACAATCCCAGCCAGTTGAAAGATTTTCTTTAAAGAACACTACGCGAATGTTTCTATCTTCAGCAATATTGGAAGGCTCCTCATAACGCACATCAAGCCCATTGACGTTCAGTGTTGCTGTTGTGCCACCAAAGGTATGAACCACTTGACCGCTTTCTAGCTTGAATCCTGTCCGTTCCTCTATCTTTGCAATACAGTCATCTAGATTTGTGTCAGTTAGAGCATCTCCCGTTCCATTCAAAACCTGAATGATTAAAATTGGATTTACATAGGCATAGTGTTGCTCAAAGCAATACTGCGTCCAATGCTCCCACTTTTCCTTCCAATCATCTGCCGCTGCTTGCAGAATAGCCATATCATTATTGACCGCCCCTTCTTCCGGATAAGTGATAACAATCCTGTCCTTTAAAAGTCCGGAAGCACGCACTTCATCCGTTGTCACTATTGATTTATGGATTGTAGAGGATGTGCCCTCGACCAATGCATTGAATCTCTGCGTGGTAGCAGACATACCGATAACTACCGGCATTGGAGGAATTCCATCATCTTCACTCCCCTTAATAAATTTCTGCATTATAGTTGTTGCTCTGCTGGCTTCGCGTCCTTGCATACCACGGTGTGCTTCGTCAATGATAAAATACAGTCGGTCGCTTTTCTCCCAAACGGTATTTGCAAGAGTCTGCCAAATCGTATAAGTACGCCCATCGCCATTTTTCGTGAGTTTAGAAGTGACCGATAATTTCTGCGTATTCAGGAAATAAACATGACCATCCTCAAATACCTCTTTATCAAAGGATTCCTCAGAAATCGTAACGCACTGCGACAACTTAATCTTATCAGCCTTGGAGTCGATCTTCTGCTTCGACTGCTCGTTCAGCTGAGGCGAATCCGAAAGCCAGACGATAATCGCATTCGGTTGCTCCATATACTGTTCATCGCCGAAAAGAACAGCCTCAATCAGCGCAGACATGATGATGGTCTTTCCAGCTCCGGTTGGCGCAGTGAAAGAAACCACCTGTGGTGCATGTGTTCTGTGATAGCTACCCATTGCCTCCGCAGTCTTCATGCGTATATCAGCAAGAGCTCTCTTCTGAAAAGGGAATAATTCTATTCTCATGTTTACCTCCCCGTATTGATTCTGAAATTATCCAGATAATCTCTATAAAGCTGATAGCAGTCTTTGTCATTGTAGGAACGAATCATCGACCGATATGCCGTTTCTGAGTCCGTTACAATGAAAATTGTCTGGATCTCCGGATTACGGTTTAATTCCACAGCAAATTCGGAATAGTATATCTCATCCATCAAAACAGCCATCTTATTCTTCGGCAAGATCAGCATATTCGGGAGATCATCGTTTTCAAGAGCCGGGCACTTACCAACGGTTCCTCCCTTCATCCAGAGCACCGGAAGCAATTCTTTGAATTGCCTGCCAAGTGCCACGGATGTCTTGTCGAGAAAGCTCAGTTTGAAGAACACAGCATTTGTTTTGAATCCATCAGACATCTTCAAATTCGCTAATTCAGGATAAGCAGGTTCTTTTTCTTTTTTATATACTTTCCCTCGAATCTTTTTTCCAGTTTCGGGATTAACGATTTCACCGTCAATCTCGGTATATTGCTCCACATTACATCCATAATTCCCATCGAGAGGTTTTCCATCAATATTGCATCCCTTAATGGAACAAACCGTTCGAGGCCATGTGACATACCTAGCAATACCAAGTCTATCCCACTCCTTATCTCCTGGCTTATATCCTTTTTCATCTAACACTTTTGCTTCATCCGCTGAAACTTCATTGTTGGTTACCATAATACACCGGCGATGACCATTGTCTATCGAATTTAACAGATTGACAGCATGCATGGTTGTACCAGATCCTGCGAAAAAATCAACAACAAGAGCATTTTTCTTATTAGCTATAAAATACTTGAGTGTATCCATTACAGCATACACCGATTTGGGGAAAGTGAATCTACCGCTCCCTATTATATCGCCAAGTACAGATGTTCCGTATTGTCCCGCATCATAACTTTTGTTTTGCCATACGGTTGTCGTTCTTGTAACCTTACCTTCTGTTTCGACAACTATTTTTGTTCCATCCTCGCGTATACCTCGTACGGCCCATCGACCACTTTTAATTTTATCAACATAATTAGCACTTAAATATCTAAACACATATGGTTGGTTTTTGCTTCCTGGAGAAATTCTTACAACTCCTTCCTTACAAAGTTTCTGTAAAGAGTCCCTTGTCATTCCCCAGTTCATTTCAACGCCATCGTCTCTAACGGGGAATACAGGAGTAGCACCTTCAATAGCTGGGACATCAAATCTTGATTGCTCTGGTTTCAACGACTCTCCTATAGCAACGATCTTCATTGTCTTATCATCAACATATATTGGATAAAATTGTGCCACACCTCCTTTAACAGTCCCTCTTCTAGAGGCATAATCCGTTCTGCGTAAATACCACCATCTTACTTCTCGTTCATTGCCATTTCCCTTCGGGTGTACCACTTGTGCGTTACCAAAGAGAATAATATACGCATATTCATCAGAGCGTGAAAATAGATTATCTCGCTTTGCTCCAGAGGGATTAATGGTTATACTAACCATTTGCATCGTTTCCCCAGAAAAAATCTCCTCAAGAAGACAGCCAAGATGAAGATATTCTTTTTCATCTATGGTTACGATCATAACAGAGTCTTTGGGATTCAGCAGTTTCTTAGCAATCTTAAGACGCTTCTCCATCATAGAAAGCCACTTACTGTGACGGTATGCATCGGAACTGTCAACATAATCGTTATTGTACTTCCAGTCTTTTGCGCCGGTGTTGTATGGCGGATCGATGTAGATGCAATCCACCTTTTCCGCATACAGGTACTCCAACAACTGCAACGCATGGTAATTGTCCGCCTCAATAAGCGTATGCCAAAGGTCACTGTCCGGAGCATTCTCAACTGTGTCTATCGGCTTTAATGTCGGATAAATTGCCTCTCCAAATTCGGCCACTGTCACCAGTTCATCCAGCCTGAAGGTTTTCTGCTCATGTGTTTCCCTACGGTCACACTGAACCTCATCGTCGTCGATATTCATGACCGTATAAATGTCGCTGACATACCCGGTCTTCAGAGCAACTTTAGAACCAACACGAATCGGCACATCATAAAGCGGCGTGCATTCTGGCAGATGTTCTTCAAACACCAATCCGAACTTCTTTTGCTTCAGTAATTTATTTGTTTCATGCAAGATTCTTTCCTTGAGTGCCGAATCGTCAATCTGCTGGATCAGGTCTTGTAATAAAGCCATAACACCACCTCATTCTTCCGTTATTGTTTTTTCCTTAATATGATAATCAATGCCGTGTTCCTGACAGAAGGAAATCACCTCTGCCGCACACTCATTATAAAAATGCCTATGCCTTTCGTAGGCGTTTGCTACCTTACTATAGTTCGTTCTCCCGAAAATGATCCGATCTGTAAAAGATACCGCCTCAAGTAGTTCGTGCAGATCCTGCTCAACCATGTTCGGTGTTGGATACGGCTCCATGCTTACCCATGTCTTACAACCAGCATCGTGAAGTGCACCCAACGCTGCCAGTCGTTCTGCACAGGGAACGGCTCCCGGTTCCATCTGTTCCCGATAAGCTTCATCCAGAGTGATCAGTGTAATCCCATATTCGTTTTCCGGAGAAAGCTCCACCAATTCTATAGGTAACAGTCCCTTTGTTAGCGTAGTACATTTGATACCAGCCTCGTTCAGCTTTCGGATAGCCGCAATGCTCATCTGAGACACCTCTGGGTATCCTTCCATGAACGGATCTGTGGTAAAGCAAAGCTGCACAGACTGAATCTTATCTCTGAGCCTCGGTATCTCTTTATCCAGCAATTCAAGCGTGTTTGATACAAGCACCGGCTCAAGCCAGCTCTCATAATCCTTAATTTGCCCGAATCGCTTCTTCATCAGGAATGCGTAACATGGATATTTACACCCATGTGCGCAGCCCTGCACGTGATTCATTGTGTAGTCACCATACTCTACTCCTGTTTGATAAAGCATGGATTTTCGTTTTATCGTCTTCAAGTTGTTTCCGTCCTTCGCCTATTTATTCTTTAATATATGATTTGCTATCTTCAAAGCAAGTTTTTGTGCTGCTTCACTCTCGTTAGAAATAGCAAAGCAGAATAGGAACATCGGCGATCTTCTACTGTTCCTGAAAATACGTGCATATTTAGACACACACGGAAAGATTGTCTCTAGTCTGGAAAGGATATAATCCCTTATGTGATCCGGATTTGCATCCTTAATCATCCTTTCACCATCGCTTTGTCCCGTTTCTGGGAACAAATCAAAAAGCGACATCTGGGGATCTTTCTTGTAAAATTCCTCCCGCCATCCAGAATCCCCAAGCAAGCGGTCTATGCATTCTTCCCACTTATCGTACTTTCCGTTTTTCGGCAACATCCGCTCAAGTGCAGAGAACGGAAATAGGTACCATACATCTATCGATTTCGTCTGCGCTACATTTTCAAGCGTAGTCCAATTTACCTGCGTCGCATATGGATCTAAGAACAGCAAGCCTCTGTTATATCTCCAGTCTACACTGCTAATAATCTCCGCAAGCTTATCATTCGCATCGCCACAGTAAATCGTAACAATTCGCCTCATCTGCGGGAACTCGGTATTTATCATATTCTGAAGTTCTCCCGCCTTCTGAGAGTCCGCTTCTATAAAATAATAGTGATCGAACCTCTTTTCAGACGCCAGTGCACGCTTAGCAGAGCCCACTAGATACTGCCCGCCGTCGCTGGTCTCGATCTCACCGGTTCCAGCAAAGGCGTCTATATAAATCTTCTTAAACTTCTGATTTTGCAGTGCAATTATGTATGCGTCCAGATAGCTAGTGAAGATATTCAGCTTCTCCTCAGTCCAATTGCCACCAAATTTCTGCGATATTGCCATATATTCCAATCACCTCATATATATGAAACTCTATCTCATGAAGAGAAAGAGATCACCGTTTCCTTTTTTCCTGTCTCAGAATTCACAATCTGCTCGATCTTCGCGTCAAAAAAATCCGTAAGATTACTCTTTATCTCATTACGGAATCCGTCTGAAGGAAAAATCGGGTGGTTATCTAAAAGTTCCCACATCTCATCAAGAGACACTTGTTTTCGACCTCTAAAACTGCGCTGTAGATATTTCGCGATATCGATAACATGTAAACAGCTTTCATCCTCTTCTTCAGTAATTTCTCCGAAAAAATCAAACGATAACTGCCTATTCTCAGTCGAATGCTTAGTAGAGGACTGTGCACCAAATACCTTCCAAGCACTCTTCTTGTAAAGCTTAAATCCTTCCTTATCGCTCGTACAATGAATCAAATTGTACACAAGTGAATTCTGCGTGTTATAGAATGGAAATGCCGATACATAATATCTACGAGTTCCCTTTAGAGAATTTATGATTTCCTCCACTCTGGCCTCATATGCTACCTTGTCACTTCCATAAGGTACCAGTTTTTCAAAATCCTCCAGATATGTATTCTCATACTTTGCCTTTGTTGTCCTTTTCTTGGCACTTGTAATCGCCCGCACCGGATCTGAAACCATATGATTAATCATAACCTCTCCCCAATTTCGGAAAAACGGCAAAAGTGCTTTCCAATCAATAGTCGCATCATATGGATCATAAAGCAGAAAATAATGAAAATTCCCTGTTCCATACAACTGTGGGCCGATAGTCAAAAGTAGCTCGTGTGCATCGCTACAAGATGTGACAATCTTAAAATTACGTTCATCTTGTGGAAGATGCTTTTTCAATTCATCTACTCGTGCTTTTTCTTTGTCATTCAAATAAATATGTATATTATTATCCGTATAGGTTCTAGCCACTTTCCAGAGCACTTCTGAAACACGAACTGCCGTCCCCTTCACTACTTGTCCAGCATCATTAATATACACACCACTATTACACATACAATCAATAAAAATCAAACCATTGCAAGAATCAGTCAACAGTAATTTTTCTGCCCATGATTTTATATATTCCTCAATCAATTCAAATTTTTTAATCGTATGAGGACTTGCCTTACTAATCACGCTCTTTTTCTTGCTAGACATCGTATCACTCCTCAGCCTATTTCATTTTCATCTGTAGAAATTAGTTCCACTATATCTCCTATATCACAATTCAAAGTTTTGCATACTTTCATTAGTACTTCCATACTTACCCTTTCTCCCTTAGAAAGTTTAGTTACCGAAGCCCAACTGATTCCAGCAGATGCTTGTAAATCTTTCTTCTTCATGTCTTTGTCAATCAATATTTTCCATAATTTTTTATAGCTAACTTCCACGATAATCACCTCGCGATTTTCAAAAACGTGATCCATATTATAGTATATCATTCAACGAGATTTATTCAACGATTTTCTTCACAAACGCAAGAATCATCTCTGCAATTAGCATATTTTTCCATATGTATTAAATAAATTCAATGGCTGAAATATATGCTGAATATATCGTCTGATTAGATAAGATAGATATTATTTATATAAGTCTTAATATTCAGTTTTATTACCTTGTCCTTTGGACACTCCAAGACAATCAAAAAAGACATCCCTTGCCCCGTAATAATTACGGTTCAGGAATGTCCTTTTTTCGCTACTTAGCAGTAAAATAGACTCATGATACAACTTATCCACAATCTATACAATTCCAAAATGCTTAAATGCCTGCACGATTGCCTCTTCCTTCTCCGGTGTACATTGTGGTTGTCTCGCATTCTTTGATTTAGGCAAATTAAAGTTCTCCCCAACATCCAATCCACATTTTTTCTTAATCTGTGCAATATACAATGAAGAGACCTTAAGTCCTGTCTGTTTGAGTATATAAGCCTTTATCTGCTCATACGTTGCTTTTCCCTTGAACTCTGATAAATCCATATCCTCTAAAGAGAAGTCCACTTTCACTTTTCTGCTGTCGACCACTCCCTTGGAAAGTAAAACTACCGTCTCCACATGCACCGTACCCGGGAACATATCGCATGCCTTCACTTTCTTGACTTCGTATCCCCGTTCACCCAGCCATTTTACATCTCTTGCCAGGGTTGCAGAATCACAGCTTACATACACAATACGTTCAGGTTTCATCTTTACCATGGTCTCCAGTGCAGCAGTGTCACAGCCTTTACGGGGTGGATCAACGACGATCACATCTGCGTAGATACCTTCTTTTTCGTATTTTTCCGGAAGGACTTCTTCTGCTTTTCCAACAAAGAATTCTGCGTTTTTTATGCCATTCAGTTTTGCGTTCTGGCGGGCATCATCGATAGCCTGCGGTACGATCTCCACACCATAGACCTTGCCTGCCTTCTGCGCCAGGAAAAGGGAAATAGTTCCGATTCCACAGTAGAGATCCCACACGGTCTCATTACCTTTCAGATCTGCATATTCCAGCGCCGTCTCATAAAGCTTCTTTGTCTGCACCGGATTTACCTGATAAAAAGAAAGTGGTGAAATCTGATATTTAATATTTCCAATGTAATCTGTAATATAATCCTGTCCCCACACAGAGATCATCTCTGTTCCCATGATCACGTTGGTATTTTTTGTATTTACATTAATCGTAATGCTGGTCATGCCCGGCACTTCCCGCAGGGAATCCACCAGTTCAGTAAGCTTCGGCATAGTCCTTCCATTCAGGATCAGACAGACCATCACCTCACCTGTGGTAAATCCTTTTCGAATCAGCACATGACGCAGCAGACCTTTTCCACTGACCTCATCATAGGTAGAGATATGATATGTTTTCAAATGATCCAAGATTTTCTCCAGAATCACTTTATTCTCTTCCACACCCAGCCAGCATTCCGTACAGGGGATGATGTTGTGAGAACGAGCAGCATAAAATCCAGTCACCGGATTGCCCTCTTTATCCGTTCCAAAGGGAAACTGTGCTTTGTTGCGGTATCTCCACGGATCATCCATTCCTATGATCTCCGGCTTTGCAAGATCGGTGATGCCTCCGATCCGGATCAGATGATTCCATACCTTTTTCGCTTTAAAATCAAGCTGTGCTTCATAGGTCATGGCCTGCAGCTGACATCCTCCACACTGGCGGGCAAATGCACATCTTGATTCCGTCCGCTCTGGTGACGGATCCAGTACCTGCATCAGTCTGGCATAACCATAACTCTTCTTCATCTTCATGACCTTCGCCTGTACCCGGTCTCCCGGCACCGCATCCTTCACAAAGATCGCCATGCCATCAACCTTGCCGATGCCCTCTCCATCAACGCCAAGATCCTCTATTGTCAACTCAATCAAATCGTCTTTTTTCATCCTCTAACATCCTCATACGAAATCTTCCACAGGCCATAGTATTAACCTGTGGAAGATCCTGCACTCTATTTACTTGTTTTACGAATATTTGACTCAAACAGTCGGTTATATCCCAGCCATCCCTGATTCTCTCCAGCTCCGGCAAGAATCTCGATCATGGTCTCCATATGCGCATCTGTATTATCTGCAAAATTCAGTGCCACTGCTTCCAGCAGTGCTGGTTTCTTCGGCGATCCGTATTCCAGTTCCCCATGATGAGCCAGAATACAATGCTTCAGCTCATTTTCCAGTTTCACAGGAAAGTTCGGAATCTTTCCTGCCTGGTCACCGACGATCTGTGCACCGATCATAATATGTCCCAACAGCTGTCCGGCATCCGTATAATCATTTTCCGGAAATGGTGACAGCTCATATACTTTTCCGATATCATGGAAGATTGCCGCTGTGATCAGCAGATCTGCATTGATCATCGGATAATTATGAATATAATAATCGCACAGTTTTGTTACACTCAAAGTATGCTCCAGCAGTCCGCCTACAAATCCATGATGAACGGTCTTTGCCGCACTGCTGAACTTGAATGCTTTTGCAAATTCCTGATCATCAACAAATACATTTTTCAGAAGCTTTGACAGATACGGATTGCTGACCCGGTTGATAAATCCCAGCAGTTCCTTATACATCCCTTCAATGTCTTTGCTGCTGACAGGAAGGTAATCTTTGGGATCATACTCTCCTTCTCTGGCCTTTCTCGCCCGCTTCACATTCAGCTGTGGCTGTCCCTGGAACATGGTTACATCGGCTACAATATCCACATAGTCCAGACTGTCGAAATCATCGATCCCGCCAGAATTCGGATCCCAGATCTTACCGTCTACAGTACCTGTTTTATCTTGAAAGATCAGATTCTCATACGGCTTTCCTGCTTTTGTCAAAGCACTCTGCCTGGTCTTGCACAGATAGATGCCTGAGATCCGATCACCTTCACGTAAATTTTCAATATATTTCATCATTACACTCCCTCATTCTACTACTGTAACACCTTTAATGTTACGGATGCCTGCAGATCCTGATAGCCGCTGGCATCTGCACGTTTATAACGCACATCCACAGTCTGTCCACTGGAACACTTCAGCAATGTGGCCACAATATCCTTCAGATTTACAATTGCCTGACCATTGATCTCCGTGATGATATCACCTGGCTGAATACCTGCTGTGATCGCCGGAGAATCCAGTGACACTTCTGATACATAGACTCCAATCGGAATATTTTCCTGCTCTGAAATAGATGTCGTAACATCTGCGCCCACAATTCCCATATAGACAATATCCTGATTATTGGACAGATGCTCGATCAGATCCTTCACGTCAGAGATCCCGTAAGCCTGAATCGTATTGTCCTGTCCTTCAACCTCTGTCTTTTCCTGCAACAGTCCAATGATCTTACCACTCCAGTCCACCACTACGCCGCTTCCATTACTGGATCTCAGAATATCCGTAGTCAGGATATTATAGGAACTGTCATAGAGTTCTGCAGTCTGCGTTACAGATGTCAGGTTTCCAAACAGCAAAGAGCCATTGCTTCCAGTGGGATTGCCCACAACAATCACCGGCTGTCCGCTGCGCAGGGATTTGGATGAGCCCAGTTCTGCATAAGAGATCACCTCTCTGGTGCTGCTGTCCACATCACTCAAATTCACACTGACCACTGCCAGTCCTGTATTACTGTCATATTTTTTCAGCGTACCGGCTGCTTCCGTATGATCATAAAAACGGACCTTCAGATCTCCGTCCTTTACTTTCTCATGCTCTGTCAGGATCAGAAGCTCCATTCCATTGTCACCAATGATCAATCCCGCCGCAGATTTATGACTGGTCAGCGCCTCATCAAACCAATCAGTATCCGTTTTGACCGCAGAAATGTCAACCAGGCTTTTTGACACCTGATTTCCAATCTGCATCAGCTGCTGATACATCTTTTCATAATCCTTCAGTTCCATGCTGACAGTCTCTGTAATATAGACCGGGGATTCATCTTCATCCTTATCGTCTGTCTCTGAATCGACCGTCTCCTCTGGAATCTGAATTTCCTGAATCTCGTTTTTCTCCATCCGGTTATTGATCCGCGGCAATGCCAGCGCCCAGATCAGAAGCGCTGTTCCTCCAAACAAAGCCCCGCCAAGAATACACCGGAGAGCTTTTTTTACCAACGGATTGGCATAGACAGGTTTTTCTTTGATCTTCTCCTGCATAAATGAAAATCCGCTGTTTTTCTCCTTATCTTCTTCCATAGGTCCCTCCGTCTGCTTGTTCCCCATTATACTATTTTTCCTTTTCCCTGTCCATAAGTTCCGCTTTTCATTCCGCTGTAAATGGGGTAAAATGAATAAGACAGTAAAAGGAGATACAACAGATTTATGAACCAAAAAGCATTAAAAACACTGGAATTTGATAAAATTATTCATATATTGACTGCTCACGCAGCTTCCGAAGGCGCCAAGGAGATGTGCCGGAAACTGGTTCCCTATGATAACATCAATGATGTGGAACGGGCACAGCGTGAGACGGCAGATGCGCTTCGCCGTGTGTACCGCAAAGGAAGCGTTTCCTTTGGAGGGATACGTGACATTCGTGGCTCTCTGAAACGTCTGGAGATCGGAGGCATTCTTGGAATGGGAGAATTACTCCAGATCATGTCACTGTTGGAAACTGCCGGAAAGATCCGACAATATGGACAGCGGGAGGCTGATGATACCAGCCGTGATTCTCTGGATGAGTCCTTTGAATTTCTGGATCCGGTTCCGACCCTGGCTTCTGAGATCCGCCGCTGTATCCTGGCTGACGATGAGATGGCTGATGATGCCAGCTCTGCACTTTTGCAGATTCGCAGATCCATGCGCCAGATGAATGACAAGGTGCATAATACCCTGAACTCCATGGTAAACGGATCTGCCCGTTCTTATCTGCAGGATCCGGTGGTCACCATGCGAGATGGCAGATATTGTCTGCCGGTAAAGGCGGAACACAGAAGTCAGGTTCCCGGTATGATCCATGACCAGAGTTCTACCGGTTCTACTTTATTTATCGAACCTATGGCGGTTATTAAGTTAAATAATGATTTCAAAGAACTTCTGATGAAGGAACAGCAGGAGATTGAAAAGATCCTGTCTGTGCTCAGTGAAAAAGCAGCCGCTGTTACCGAGATCCTGGCAGAAGATTATCGGATCCTGACAGCACTGGATTTTATTTTTGCCCGCGCCATGATGGCAAAGGATATGAAAGCCACCCGGCCGATCTTCAATACGGATCGCCAGATCCACATTAAAGATGGCCGTCATCCGCTGCTGGACCCGAAAAAGGCAGTTCCCATTACCGTGCGTCTGGGAGATGATTTTGATCTGCTGATCATCACCGGTCCCAATACAGGTGGTAAGACTGTCTCATTAAAGACGGTCGGTCTTTTCACACTGATGGGACAGGCTGGTCTCCATATTCCGGCATTTGAAGGCTCCAGACTTGCGGTGTTCGACCAGGTATATGCAGATATCGGTGATGAGCAGAGTATTGAGCAGAGCTTAAGTACTTTTTCCTCCCATATGACTACCATTGTCTCTATATTAAAGGAAGTAACTTTGAACTCCCTGGTTCTCTTTGACGAGCTTGGTGCCGGTACTGATCCGACCGAGGGTGCAGCTCTTGCCACCTCCATTCTGGATCACCTGCACAGACAAGGTATCCGTGCTATGGCTACCACTCACTACAGCGAGCTGAAGGTCTATGCTCTCTCCACCGAAGGTGTAGAAAATGCCTGCTGTGAATTTGATGTAGAATCTTTACGTCCTACTTACCGACTTCTGATCGGAATTCCCGGAAAGAGTAATGCCTTTGCTATTTCCTCCCGTCTGGGACTGGAAGATTTTCTCATCGAGGATGCGAAAAAGAGAATCAACGCTCAGGATGTAAGCTTTGAGGATATGATGGCAGAGCTGCAGGACAGCCGGGTGAAACTGTTAAATGAGCAGGAAGAGATCACCCGCTACAAATCTGAGATCCGAACTCTTCGGGATGCTCTGCAGAAGAAGCAGGATCGGATCGATGAGCGCAAGGAAAAGATTCTGAGCGATGCTGCTGCACAGGCGAATGCGATTTTACAGGAGGCAAAAGATTATGCTGACGAGACTATGAAGAATTTCCACAAGTTTGGAAAAGCTTCAATCTCTGTCAAGGATATGGAGGCAGAACGTGCCCGTCTGAGAGAGAAGATCAAGGAAAATGACTCCCGCACCGCCAAGGCTGCTCCAAAACCGAAGAAAAAGCTGAAAGCAGCAGCCCTTCATATTGGTGACCGGGTCCGTGTCCTGAGCCTGAACCTGGAAGGTACGGTCAGCACACTTCCGAATCCAAAGGGAGACCTGTTCGTACAGATGGGAATTCTCCGTTCACAGGTCAACATCAACGATCTGGAATATATCGGAGAAGCAGAAAATCTGCAGAAAGGCATGACAACCGGAGGCGGAAAGCTTCGGATGTCCAAGTCAGCAGCGGTCAGCACCGAGATCAATCTGATCGGCATGACCGTAGATGAGGCGATCGCCCATCTGGATAAATATCTGGATGATGCGTATCTGGCTCATGTTCCAAACGTGCGGATTGTCCACGGAAAAGGTACCGGTGCACTTCGTACTGCCGTTCATCAGTATCTGAAGCGATGTAAACACGTAAAAACCTTTCGTCTGGGAACCTTCGGTGAAGGAGATGCCGGCGTAACCATTGCAGAATTCAAATAAAAGGAGATGCTCTCATGCCAGCAAAACAAAAAATTCTCATCGTAGATGATGATACCAATATAGCAGAACTGATCTCCCTGTATCTGACTAAAGAATTTTATCAGGTACAGATCGTGGAGGACGGTGAGCAGGCACTTCAGGTCTTTGACACCTTTCAGCCAAATCTGGTCCTGCTGGATCTGATGCTTCCAGGCATGGATGGCTATCAGGTGTGCCGGGAACTGAGAAGCCGTTCCAACACACCGATCATTATGCTTTCTGCCAAAGGCGAAGTATTTGACAAAGTACTTGGTCTGGAGCTGGGCGCAGATGATTATATGATCAAGCCCTTCGACTCCAAAGAACTGGTTGCCAGAGTCAAAGCGGTTCTCCGCCGGTTCCAGCCTTCCAGGACCGATGAGGCTCCAACTACCAAGATCGTACAGTACCCGGATCTGATCATCAATCAGTCCAACTATTCCGTTATTTATCAGGGTAATTCCATTGATATGCCGCCCAAGGAACTGGAACTCCTCTATTTCCTCGCCTCTTCACCCAATCAGGTATTTACCAGAGAACAGCTTCTGGATCATATCTGGGGTTATGAATACATTGGTGATACCAGAACCGTCGATGTGCATATCAAGCGTTTAAGAGAAAAAATCAAAGACCACCCGGCATGGCGTCTTGCCACAGTCTGGGGCATCGGTTATAAATTCGAGGTGAAATAATGCACCTGTCGTTAAATGTAAAATTCATATTGGCCTATATTGCATTTGCCATTTTAAGCTTTGTGGGAATCTCTACGCTGACTTCCAGGCTGATGCTGGACAATGCCACCCGGACACGTGCTTCTTCCTTTTATCAGGAAGGTGTCTACCTGTCCAACCAATATGTGGAGACTTATTTTGACGAGGAGACTACCAAGGGAACCGTATCCCGTATTCAGACACAGCTCTCTTCCCTGAGCGTTTATCTGAATGCACATATCTGGCTGGTGAGTCGCGAGGGCGAGATCATGATCGACTCCACCCCCAGTTCTTCCTATACTCATCAGGTGATCCCGGGATTCACATCCGTGCTTCCCAGCGGCACTTACTATACTACGGATAATTTCTTCGGTATGTTTAAAGAAAATACCTTAAGCGTGCTCATTCCTGTCACCCACAATTATCATGTGCGTGGCTACATCGTGATCTATACACCCATGTCTTCTGTGATCCATCAGAAAGAGGGATATCTGATGGCTGTATATATCACCATGATCTATCTCATGGTACTGGGTCTGTTATTTGCCATTGCCAACTGGCTTATCGTCTACCGGCCTCTCCGGAAGCTAAAAAAAGCCAGTGCCGAATATGCCGCAGGTAATTTTGACTATCCCATCGTCACAGATCGGACAGATGAACTGGGATCCCTTGCACGGACCATGAATTTTATGGCCAGTTCGCTAAAAGATTCCGATGAAGACCAGCGAAAGATGATCTCAAATATTTCCCATGATTTCCGCTCACCGCTTACATCCATCAAAGGCTATATTGAAGCCATGCTGGATGGAACGATCCCACCGGAGATGCAGGAGAAATATCTGAACATTGTTCTTCGGGAAACCGAGCGACTGACCGGACTGACCAGCGGACTTCTGACTCTGAACTCCATGGATGGCAAACAGAACCGGCTGACAAGATCAAATTTTGATATCAATGCTGTGATCAAAAATACAGCTGCTTCCTTTGAAGGCACCTGCACAGCCAAACATATTACCATTGATCTTCTGTTTTCCGACTGGCATTCCTATGTAAATGCCGATATGGGAAAGATCCAGCAGGTACTCTATAACCTGATCGACAATGCGATCAAGTTCAGTCATCCGGATTCCAAGATCACCATTGAGACCACGTCCAAATATGAGAAAGTGTTTGTCTCTGTCCGTGATACAGGTATCGGAATCCCCAAAGACAGTCTGAAAAAAATATGGGAACGTTTCTACAAGACAGATCTGTCCAGAGGAAAAGATAAGAAAGGAACCGGCCTTGGCCTGTCCATCGTGAAAGAGATCATTCAGCTTCACGGAGAAAATATCAATGTAGTCAGCACCGAAGGGGTTGGCACCGAATTCATCTTCTCCCTCAGTAAAGTGGAAGAACAGGCAAATGCGCATCCGTAGAATCATCTGCAACACATAAAGATCCTCCCTGACACTGTGATACATTCACCGTGTCAGGGAGGATCTGTTGTTACTCTTCTTCTTTTTTTCTACGTCTCATGATCACCACAATACCGATCAATGCCAGTATGATCAGCAGCATCAGCATGAATACCGGCTGATTATCACCAGTCTGCGGGGACAACAAGGACTGCAGTGGAGTTCCATTCTGTGTTCCACCAGTTGTGCCTGCATCAGAAGAGGATCCATGATGATGTGATCCCCCGGATGGCTTCGGATGTCTGATGGTAAAACTCAGCTCCGGAGCTTTGTTCCCGTCACTGCGCTTTACACCTGTTCTGATAATAATATCATCATTACCATTCTGCAGTACATAATTCTCTATGGTATAGACCTGTTTGTCATAATCCTTTTTATCGGAAGTGACTACCTGTGATAACTGATATTTATATGTATCTACCGTATCATAAGTAATGACCAGATCCTTACTTTCGTTTCCATTTAATGTAAACCGGTAACTGTCCCCACTGCTTCCTCCCGGCATAGGTGCACCCGGCGTCAATGCTTTTAATTCATATTCAAATTTTTCCGAGGTACCATTCGATGTACCTGTCACCGTCTGTTTCACTGTCAGAGTCGCATCTTTTACCAGGCTTGCAGCATCCACTCTGCCAGGGACGAATCCACATAATAAAATTGCTAATGCCAGAAACAGCACTGTTTTTCTTCCTCTGTATTTTCTACTTCTCACATGCATACCCCTGTCAGTTCTTTCGTCTCGTATTTCTTCCTGTTCTCATCACCGCGATCAATATGAGAATACTGATCAGCAGCAATAACATAACACCTAAACTTTTTGCACTGGTCTTCCAGAAGACCTTCCAATCTATCCGGTCAACCTGCTGGACTTCTTTTTTCTCCGGGATTACCTGATAAGTATCCTCATATGTCTGTGAGGTCAGTCTCCCGATCAAAAGATGTCTTCCATTCGTAATGTTCTCCGTACAGGTGGACATGACCACCAGCCGGTCTTCCTCTGTTATATCAATATCGCGATACCACATGGCTTTTTCGCGAATCTCCTGCAGATATCTCATTCTGGCATCGGACGTATCTACCGGTGTCACATACAGATCTGTATTGTATGCATCTACTTCCAGAAATGCAAACAACTCTAATCCATAATCCTTGCCATCTGCATAAATATTTCCATAGAGATGACTGTCTGCAAACGGATCACTCAGATATTTATCCAGATCACCAAACATTGCTCCGCCATCCATATGATGTCCATATAAAATGGTATTAAAATCTGTAAATTCTCTCTGATTGGCACAGTCCATAAATATAGAACCGGACATCCTGTAATTGCCTTCAGGATCTCTCATCAGATAGACACTGTTGTCAGCACCGCGGACCACCGGATAATCCACATGTGTTCCGTAGATGGTGATCCAGCCACACACATCGCTGTTCTTCGCCTGAAGCTCCTCAAAACTCAGAGAATCTTCTTCTGTGGGGCGATATACTTCATAATGCTGCGGCATAGCATCCTGTTCCAGCACATAACTGTCCCCGATCCCATACGTTCCGTAGCAAAACAAACACACCAGAATGACCATCAGAATCCAGCTCAGTATTTCATTGCAAATATCTATGACCCGATACACAGTCGCATATTCTGTCTTCTGACCTTTCATCCTGCCGTTACTTCCGTCTCCTTCTCCTGCGTCTGTAAAACCACTGATCTGCCAGGCATATCAATGTAAGCACAAGCAACAGTAAAAATAATGCGGTCTTCCAGCCGGGCAGAAGATCTCTCCAGCCTTTTGCCTTATCTGCTGATCCGTAATCCGGCCGCGCCGGATCCTCCACCGCATAAGTGTCTTCATAGACCTGATCTGTGAGTCTCGCCACCAGAATATCTCTTCCATTGGTGGATTCAGAAGAACAAGTGGACAGCAGTACAATCCTGTCATCATCCGTCAAGGCAAGATCACGAAGATACACTCCATGATCACGAATGGCTTCCAGATAGGACTGTCTGCCCGCTCCAGTGACTCCTGTCTGAAAGATAGAACTGTCATAGGCATCCGCCTCGATCAGTCCGAATATCTCCAGACCATAATTTCGATCCTGTATGTACAGATTGCCATAGGGATGGCTGTCAAAGAAGGATCTCTCCTTGAATTCCTTGATGCTTCCAAACATCACGTTCGGAACCATATTGTGGCCATACAGGATCGTGTTAAAATCCTGAAAATCCGGGTCACAGGAAGCATCTGCAAAGATCGCCCCTGTGAGGGAATAGGTACCTTCTGCACTCTTGTTGATGTACTCCCAGTTGTCCTCTCCCTGTACCACCGGATAATCAATGGGTGTGCCATACACTGTGATCCAGCCAATCACATCTTCATTCAGTGCCTGCAGCTCCGCAAATCCCAGCGTGTCCTCCTGCGGCTTATATACAGCGTACTGCTCTGCCGTGGCCTCCTGTGCCAGGTTCTGCGAATCCCACAGTGCATAACACCCATAAGCAAGACCCAGAAGCAGCAGCAGAACCAATCCATTATCAAGTATGCTATTAATCAGTCTGACAGCCCTGCTGATGCCTCTGTGTTCCTTCATGCTACTTATCTCTCGTTCATTCTTCTTCTACTCTTAACAACAACGATTGCTGCAAATGCTGCCATTGCCATTACGATCATCATAACGAACGGGAAGTTGTTAACGATGATACCGGTTACCGGGTTGTCCAGAAATGTATTGGTATATGTTACTGTATTATCACTCTGTCCAATTGGATGAGCAGCCTCAGAAACAAATGCTAAATCACTTCCCATAGCGCCCGTCTTCTGAGCATAAGCGAATTTACCCAGTGTGGCATCTACTTGCGGAGTCCAGTTAGCAGCTCCTTTCTCAGTAATCTCTAATTTAGAGCCAGCATAGCAACTCTTTACTAAGATGGACTCCTTTGCCGTTAATCTAAACGTTTTCGGTGTATTATAGTCTCCTGTTTCTGCAACATCTGCTACTGTTCCATTTGCCGCTACCTTATAGAATGTATATTTCGTATCTGTTAAAGAAAGGTCTGCAGGCTTTGTAATAGTCATTGAATACTCAAACTCTTGAGTATTACTTGCATTATTTCCAGACACTACTTTTTCCACTTTCAGACCATAAGTATTCTTGTCTGCCGGATCCGGCTTATCTGTACCGCCTGAGCCATTCTTAGCAATATACTCGTTGGTAAATACCATTGCGCTGGTATTTCCGCCAGTACCCGGAGTAGCATCTACTTTATTCTGAGTATCTTGACTATCAACAGTACCTTTATTGACTACAAGACCTTTAATATAAAGTCCACCTATGCTCTTCTGTGCTACATATATTTTTACAAGATATTTATCACTAGATGCCTTCAATTCATCCTGTGTATTATTTAGTGTAACATTCTCCGGAGCTTTCTGTGCTACATTATAAAGATAAATGCCCGCACCCATTGTCTTTTCCGGACTATTCAACAACGCGGTCTTAAACTCTCCAAGAAAATTGTCACTCTGTTTTTTTACTTCAGCATCATTTTCTGCAAAATTTACTGTTATATCAGAGATCGCTGGCATTTTACCTATAACAACATTTGTTTTTACCAATTCATTCCCTTCAGCCTGTTTAAAACCAGCTCTTGTAAAAGTAACTGTAAAATCAGTTGCCGGAATCTCTACTCCCTCTGCTCTCTTATATTCAACTGTAAAAGCTGCTTTTGGATCCCCATCCTCCGGCCATTCCTTAGCACCAGCTGCATTTGCCGTTGCCACGGTTCCGAGACTCATTGCACCAACAAGAACCAATGATGCGAAAAGTCTGCTGAATTTTTGTAAGGTTTTCTTTTTCATCTTTTTTCTCCTTTTTGTTTTTTTATTTAACATCCCTCATAATGCCTGTTTATGAAGGATCATTAACAGTTTTATCGGATCAGAATCCCCGGCGGCGTACGATGGTCATGACTTTTCCTAATGTGTCATGCACATCTACCGCTCCATATACTCGGCTGTCCGAAGCATTCTCCCGGCTGTCACCCAGCACGAAGATCTGCCCTTCCTTCAGCTCCATTGGAAACTCCACTCCTGTGTCGTACCGTTGGGTCTGTTCATAGATCTCATGCTCCTGCTGCAGAGCACCGTTGATCATCAGACCTTCTTCTGTAATATCCACCACATCTCCTGCGGTGGCTACCACTCTTCGAACCTGTTCATGCCCCTGATATCTGAGCACTACCAGATCCGATGCGGTATATTCCTTCTCCAGGCGGTAGTAGAAGACCAGGTCTCCATCCTTCACCGCCGGGAGCATGGCATTCTCCGAATATCGGAGAACGCCAAATACAAATGTAAATACAACTACAAATGCGGCCGCAATCGCCACAATCTTCAATAGAAGATAGAGAATCTCGCGAAGGACACTACCCACTACCGATTCTTGTGGAACCGATATCTCTTCTGGTGCCCCCATCTATGATCTCCTCCTTCTCTTCAACATCAGAGCGGAAGCTCCAAGCATGACTACGGCTGCTGCCAGACCAACAATCGGTAATGTCTTGCTGTTCAGACCATCGGAAATACCGGTGACTACGATATTTTTAGTATTTGTGAAAGTAAAATACCTAGTATACTCATCTACCATAATACTATCCACATTTGACACATCTTCGCCATCCACCTGTATTTTACATACACTTCCTAAGGCTTCCTGCTGAATAGACCCTACCTTGTATTTTATATCACCTGGCATTAATTCCAGACTTTGTCCTCCTTTCAGGCTAAAGGTAACTATACCGTCTGCTCCAACTAGCAGCGAAAAATTTTTCAGGGTTGTATCGGTTCCTGTCGCCTTAAGCTCAGCAAGTATATCGGTTCCTGTCGGAAATGCTCCACCCGTCACCTTCTCCAGTCTGACCTTGTAAGTGAATTCCTGATTATTGCCAATTCCATCACCCTCTATAATCTGAGAAATTGATATTCTTGGTGGCTCATAACTTGCATAAAGCAATGTTTCTTTTGAGAATGTGTATGTATTCAGATCCACCGGGTTCTTATTAGGATCTTTCCAGTAATACCACTTAAGGAATTTCTGTTTTGTTGCCTTGTCAAATTCTGGAGTCAACTGGTCTGTATTTATTCCGAGTTTCTTACCTTTTACGACCAGTGTACTCTTTATCTTACTTCCATCAGAAAACTGCGTATAATTATGAGCACCACCCTCTGTCGCGTCAAGGGTTACTGGGATGAACTTAACTGCTGTCTTATTGCCATAGGCATCTATTGCAAAAACATACAAAGTCTGTCCTTCACTCATCTGAATATTCCGTAAATAAAATTTATAATCTGATGGATTGCGTGCGGCTGTCCATTGTCTAGCACTTGTATTCTCAAATGGATCAATTCCTGTTGTATTAGCAATAACCTCCTTAACCTCTGTATTTATTGCTGTAGCATTAGAGGAATATGAAAAACCTTCTACATTGTTCAATATGGAAGTATCTGCATTAATTTCATCATCTGAAAACCACATCTCTTCAATACTGCAAGTATATGTACTTCCTGATTTTGTAGTTTTTATTTTTGAATCATCATGCAGTTCTGGTCCCTTGGTGTCCAGCAAAAACTTTGTCCAATTTCCGGTTATATCACGAACATAAATAAAATAGTTTGTATCCGGATCCATGGAAAGATAACTGCTCGCTGACATAGTATACTCTAACACTGGATGTTCCGGATTAATAGGTATCTCCTTATTATTGATATCCCAAAATATTTGCTGCGTATACCATATGCCTGATCCAATATTTTCAAGTAGATGGTCTGTTTTGGAATTATATACAAAATTATATTTTCCATCTACTGCCTTTACATCCTGGGAGCTCAAATAAATATGGCCTATACCCTTAGTCGTACTTGGAGTTGGATATTTTCCTTTTTCTGATGTTGAAAATGACTCACCAGTCTTATCAATTCCATTTCCATAGATATCACGGATATAAAGTTTTATACCTCGTTTGTAAGCATCCCCCTCTCCTGTTGTCCATGTACCGCTTACCTTACTTTCATAAACCACTGGCTGGCTTACTATGTTACTATTTGTAAATGCATAAGACCAATTCTTGCTATTTACAGTGATATTAGATGTATCCCGTCCATCATATTTGGCATTCTGCGATACATACGTTGTCCAATACGGCGATGCATCTGCCTGTACGATTCGAAAACTTCCATAATAATCCTGTAACTTAATAGTAAGTGTCTGTCCATGCTTCAATTTAAAAGTCAAAGCACTACTTCTATCCATTGTCAATGATGTAGTCGTAGGTTTAGTCGCGCCAGATCCTGATATGGTTCCTCCCACACATTCAAATCTCGTTCCTTGTGTATACGTTCCAGCATTGCTTTTAACAGTAATCTTATACGTAAAATCTTTGGATTTATCCGGATTATTACCTGTTACCTGATTACTGATCGTCACAGTCGGGTATTCCCAAAGTGGATAGAATGTTACACCTTTATTCGTACTTACGTTCCGTAAATTGACACCTGCTTTATCTTCACTAGTGGAATAGTACCAATATCGAAATGCTAACTCTCCACTTCCAATTATTGGATCTGTTGGCAACTGCGCTTCTTTTAAGTAACTTCCTGTCTGAATTAACGTGGAAGTCTTTTTCTCTCCTGTCCGAAACTTACCATCAGGTGTGGCACCACCACTGGTTGCATCAAACGTAACTGGAACAAATTCAAATTTTGATTTGTTTCCATATCCGTCCATTGCAAATATATACAACTTCTCTGTTGCTTTGAGCTTAACATTACTTAAGGTACAGGTTCCCGTTGATGATGGAGGCACTGTTGTTGATCCGGTTGTCGTCGTCCATGGATCAACACCTGTTTTATTCCATCTTACCTCTTTTATTCTCTTTGCATTATTGATATACTTTGTTGCATTTGCTTTATAGTTCAATGCCGCAATATCTGATGTACCATTTGCAACTTCTTTGGCTGCATCTGTGAACCGTAACCCGCTAAAAGTATAAGTAAACGATCCATCTTTGTTATCGCTTGATGTAATATTGCTATAATCAATTGCAGGTCCTTTTGTGTCCAGCAAGAATTTACTCCAGTTACCGGCTATATCACGCACATAAATATAATAATTTGTATCAGCTTTATAAGTTCTGGAAGGTATTGTTATCATTCGCATTGGTGATGCAGCCGATGATGAAATACTATTGCCATTTATATCCTTGAATGTGAATCCGATAGTGTTAGTATCACTAAATCTCAACTGAACATCCGTACTCTCATTATATACATATCCAAATATTCCATCTTTTTTTTGTACATCCTGAGTGCTTAAATACACCTGTTCTCCCTGCTTATATGCATTGTTGGATGCTTCTCTGATGCTCTTTCCGTCTGGATCAATAGCATCACGGTCATAATCTTTAATATAAATATCTATTATTCCTGTCTGATCTCCATTTTCTTGCAACTTCAGAGAAGATGTATAATTCTGATACACCAATGGTGCATAGGTATCTGCGCAAAGCACAATCTGGTTGTTATACCTTCCTCCTTTTTGCAGATAATATCTCTGGTCAGCAATCCAGGTATACTGATCCAGCTTTGCATTCGCATCGCCGTCATTACCATTAGCAAAATTAAACTGCAACAACGGATACACATCTGTTCCTGTATGCTTCGGCATCAACGCTGTCGAAACTCGAAGTTTTCCACCGGAGGGAACTGTCAACGCATTTTCAACAATTAACGGACGTCCGGCCAGTGAGTTTGAAGTTCCATCATATATATATGGAAATGAAATTTCTGTATTTGTACCAGTTGACTTAAGGCTCTTAATTGTTCTGTAATTCGTTTCCGAAGCTAAGCTCTCCAGTATCAGTTTTCCACTACCAGACAAAGTGACATCCGGTTTTACATATGTGCCGGAAAAACCTGAATATTTGGAATTTGTATAATTTCCAAGTCTCAGTTCTCCAGATACATTTATTGTATCAAAATTAGCCAGATAAACATCCTTATCTTCCTGTGTTTTAACTGTACCATTTACATTTAATATTGCTTTACCTTTGTCAGAAGAGCTGTTCGTTCTTCCTGTACATGTGTCTCTCAGTACAATATCTCCACTTAAATTAGTCGTTGCGGTATAAGAGATACTACTTACTACCGGATTTGTGAATGCGATATTGGAATCTTTCACATTTAACACATAATTTTTTTTGATTGTATAGGTACTTCCTTGAATTGTCGGAGTAACTGTAGCCTTAGTATCAGTAACATTAACCGTCAATTTTTGAACATATCCAGCACTTGCCGGGTCAATCGTCACTCCTGCCGTACCAGATCCGCTACATGATTTAACGGTAATTGTTGTATTCCCAAGTGCTCTATCACTTGTACGGTTTGCATAAATACGATTGACATTTATGCAATTCTTTACTGTAAGAGTAGATCCTGATGTTCCAGCAGTCCTATTTCCTCCTGCATCAATGATGACCGGACCAGTAAACGTACAATCTTCAAATGTCATGTTATGACCATTGGCATTGATATACCATGAATCACTATTATTCAAAAAGTCCTGACGGAATATTATATTCTTCCATGTCAGAGATTTGAAGTTCGGATATACTCTTGCAAATCGATAACTGCTTGCACCTTCTTTTTCTGCATTTCCGCCAGCCACAAAAGTTCCAGTTCCCTGAATGACAATATCTTTGTCTTGTATGTGCGAGCTGGCAGTATTTAATACATCTACATCGTCATTGGTCAATGTATATGGACCGCTTAGATTAACCGTATACTGTCCACTTGGATAATTATTCCTTGCTAATACGTTTAACACTGTTGCAATATCGTCGCCATTACTTACCACATGTCCAGTATAATCTGTCAATGTAACCTTATATTGTGTTGCTGATGAACTGTACACTTTCAGATAATTATCAGATGCTACCATCCTATACTGAACTCCTGAGACAGAATAAGCACTCATATACTTCATCGCATCAGTTACTGCATACTTACTTTGGAATTGCAAAAATATTTGGGCAGCTGTTGCAGAGGTTGCCTCAGTCTGCGAACACATCAATCTGGCTTTATAGCCATCACCATAAAAGAATCCATCCACTCTCATGGTATTAGAATTTGCTGTTGCTGCTTGTCCTCCTGCATATATCTTCGTCGTATTATCCTGTAAGTATATATGATTATAGCACTGGCGGCTCCAGGATTCACTAAAGCCCTGTCCTGTGGAATTTAACTTTGTATTATTTTTCAAATATGTTCGACCGTAACATTTTGTCAGATCCGGGCTGTAACTTGAAGGAACAGCACTGGTAGACATATTGCCCTTTAATTGGCTCCAATAGTTGTAGAAACTCGAACTATACTGCATATGTCCAAAATGCTGTTCCGGTGCAACATTACATTCGTTCAAATATAGATAGTCCCATCCAAAGACATTGGCTAAATTCGTTTTATTTACATAAATGTAATTATAATTTCCAACTTTTGATCTATAATTTCCTACATATTTCAGTTCTTCATTTGTGATGTCAGTAAATTTAAAAGTTGCGTTTCCACCAATAGAACTATATTGCGTTCCAAACCAAGTACCATACTGTGCATAGTAACTACCACTAAAGTTCACTGTCACATTTCCACTGACCTTACCTTCAGCCCCCCAGAAAGCACCACCAGTACTCGTAATGTTGTTCAACATATCTGTTTCGCTAATTGTCTTATAATGATAGATCGATACATTCTTCAGGTTTGCAGTCACAGTTCCGGTCTGTGTATAACGATAAGATCTACCAGATGCATATACATTTCCATATATTTCTGAGTTAGTAATATTTAAAGTTATATTTCCGTTCTCAGCATCATAGGAACCTGCATACAGGTTTTTGATCGGCGCATCAGCCGTAGTAGTAATCTGATCCAAGGTTAACGTATAATCAACCTTTGTCGTGTTCGCATCATATCGTCCACCACATAAGTAATCTACACCCGATACAAACTTCATATCAACGAAGCTGGTGTTGTTCTGATTGCCGTAAATAGTAAGATTACTTCCAGCTATATTGATACGGGTAAAGTATGGATCATAACCCGAAAAGTAAACACTGCTTGAGTTCGTAAATGTTAATGTATTCCAGCTCTGATAAGACGTACTTGTCGCATAATTTACTGCGCCGGTAAATACAATCGTAGGTTTGTCCGTCCTTTTTACAACCGGAGTCTGACTGATATACTTTTTACCCAATGCATCAATATCTGCTGAGTCGGCCGTATAATCATCCAGAAGTGTGATCTTAAAGCTATTTGATCCTGTATCCTTATCAATCGCTTCCAATGCTCCTGCCAGCGTACCATAGGCATGTCTTACCGTACCTTGGGTCTCTGTCTGATTCGTTCCACCCTGTACCAGAATGGACCATTTTCCATTGGTTCCAGCTGATCCCACACGCTGTACCACGGTCATATCCTGTGTCAGTGCAATCAGCTGTGCAGTTGTCATGTTAGAGTTTACAGCAAGCAATGCAATTCCATCATCCGCTGCCGCAGCACTGACTTCGTTGATCTGATCCGCCGGGATCACATCACCTTCATTAATCTTCGTTCCATCTGCATAGGACAGTACAATACCTGCCAGTTTTGCTACCTGCCAGCCGACCAGCGGATCGGTATCTTCCGGATCTGCTTCCGGGTCAAGCTGCACATCATCGGGCAGGGATACTACAGGTGCTGCCAGGGTATCGCCGGTCACTGCCATCTGGGTGTAGCTTACATATTCTTCTTCTGATACAGCAGATTCTGTCAGTGCCTGTGTATCCACTGCTGACTCGTCTGCATCAGCAGACTCTGCATCCTTTTCAGCCTGTTCGAGAAGCTTCTGGGTAGTCTCATCTGCCATTGCCTGATCTTTCACTGCCGCACGTGCTTCTTCCTGCTGTTCTGTATCGGTGTACTCTTCCGGAGCTTCGATCTTCAGTTCCTGGAATTTCGGCAGATAATAGCTGATCTCCACCGGCAGAACTGCATCAGCAGCAGACAGGTTCTCACCTGTCTCTTCCGTCGGCTGCTCTTCTGTGACTGTAGTTTCCGGATCCTGTGCAGTCCCATCCGTAGTATCTGTATTGTCCGGATCCTGCTCAGTTTTGTCTGTGTTATCTGTATTGCCTGGATCCTGCTCCGTCTTGTCTGTGTTGTCTGTATTATCCGGATTCTGTGCAGTCCCGTCCGTAGTTTCCGGCTTCTTCTCTGTCTCTGACTCTTCCGTATGGCCTTCATCTGTATTCGTGGTTCCCGTTGAGTCTGCCGTTGCATCTGCACTTTCATTTTCAGTCACAGCATCTTCCTTCAACGCTTCCGAAGCCCATTGCCCGTCTGAACTTGCTGCAAATACGGATGGTTCTATCTGTGTAGAGGTAATCGCCAATATAAGAAAAAGTGTCACTATTCTTTTCACGATCTGTAAGGATTTTTTCTTTTGTTTTTTCATGTTCTTCTCCCTCTGCCTCCTGATCTATGTAATAAATAAAATTTTTATAAAAAAAGCCAATTTGTTTACTTTAATTTACAATTTTTAGGGGGGGGGGTGGAATGGATTATTTTGACATTTATATGGAATATTTTGACATATGAAAATTGTGATTCTGCTCCGCAAATGCGGAGCAGAAATTTGGATCGTTTTTTATTCAAATCGATTTTAACAAAATTGTTCTGAATAAAATATAACATAAATTCATGTATATTGCAAATTGAAAAAGTGCCCCTTTTGCATACTGCCAAGGGACACTCCTGATTATTCTTCTTTTTCTGCTTTTTATACCCGGTTATAATTGATCAGGCAGCCTTTCAGGATGATCTGGCGTTCTTCCTCTGTCATCTCACCTAACTTCAGCGTAAATTCTTTTAAGCCTCCGTCTTTTACTACATAGGCTTTGATCTTAGATGCTGCATGTTTTACCAGATCTGCGATTCCCGGTACAAACAGATAATCACCATTGGTAAACGGCAACTCACCTTCATCAATCAGGAATGGAAGCATACCCCAGTTGATCAGATTGGAGCGATAACGCTTGGTCGCATAGCTATTGGCAATATTTGCCCAGCCGCCCAGCACTTTCTGGCAGGAAGCGGCCTGCTCTCTGGCTGAACCGTCACCTGGCTTCACCGCAAAGATCGTGCTTCCTACTCCCAGATTACCTTTTCCAGCTTCTGGATATACCATATGGATCGCATCCATGACCGGTTTCAGTTCTTCCACAGCTTCCAACGGGCAGGTTCCTGCCTCAATCGCCTTCTGTGCTTTCTGAATCTCTTTTGCTCTTCCTACATAAGCCGGATCTTTACGAGACAAGGTGAACTCTGCCAGTCCCAGAGGATTGGAACGATAAGAAGAGGTCTCTCCAGACGGGATCAGCTCATCTGTGGTGGTTACCGGATCATGGATCTCAGATACCACTTTCAGGACCAGATTCTCCGGCAGCGCACTCATGGCCGGCCAGTCCTTGATATTCGGGCCAAAATGGATCTCCACACCCGGATCTGCCACACCGTGGCTGTCAAATACGCGATTCTCGTAGATCTTGCTGTCGAAGAAATATTTCGGATTACGGAATTCCACATCCAGATCCGTTGCTGCCGTCAGATAACCTTTATTGGCTGCGGTTGCTGCGATGGATCTGGCATCCATCAGTGCCACTGATGCGATCTGTCCATTCTGAAGCTTGGAACCTTCCCGGTTCGGGAAATTTCTGGTAGAATGGCGGATACTGAATCCATTATTGGACGGAGTATCCCCGGCGCCGAAGCAAGGACCACAGAATGCTGTCTTTAAGACTGCTCCTGTCTCCATGAGCATAGCTGCAGAACCATTTTTGATCAGTTCCATGTAGACCGGCATAGATGCAGGATAGACACTTAAGGTAAATTCATCAGATCCGATGCTTCTGCCCTTCAGAATATCAGCAGCTGCACAGATATTTTCAAATCCGCCGCCTGCACAGCCTGCAATGATTCCCTGATCCACATATAATTTTCCATTATGAACTTTATCCTTCAGAGAAAATGCTACCTTATCTCCAAGGCTCACATGGGCACGTTTCTCACAGTCGTCCAGAATGTCCATAAGATTTCCATTCAGTTCTTCAATGGTATACGCATTGCTTGGATGGAACGGCATGGCGATCATTGGCTTAATTTTTGCCAGATCCACAAGGATCATACCATCATAATATGCCACTGCGCCCGGATTCAGCTCTGCATAATCCCCGCTTCTTCCATGGATCTCGTAGAACTCCTGGATCTTCTCATCTGTCTTCCAGATAGAGGACAGACAAGTAGTCTCCGTAGTCATAACATCGATACCAATACGGAAGTCTGCACTTAAGTTCTTTACACCGTCTCCGATAAATTCCATGACTTTATTATTCACATAGCCGTTGGCAAATACCGCTTTGATAATGGCAAGTGCCACATCCTGCGGGCCAACACCCTTCATGGGTGCTCCGGTCAGGTAGACACCTACTACGCCCGGCATAGGGATATCATAGGTCTGATTCAGAAGCTGTTTTACCAGCTCCGGTCCTCCCTCTCCCATAGCCATGGTTCCAAGAGCTCCATAACGGGTGTGGCTGTCAGAGCCAAGAATCATCTTACCACCGCCTGAGAGCATCTCTCTGGCAAACTGATGGATGACTGCCTGATGAGGCGGCACATAGACTCCACCATATTTTTTTGCACAGGTCAGTCCAAACATATGGTCATCTTCATTGATGGTTCCACCCACTGCACACAGACTGTTATGACAGTTGGTCAGTACATAAGGCATCGGGAATCTGGTCAGTCCTGAAGCACGGGCTGTCTGAATGATTCCTACAAATGTAATATCATGAGAAGTCAGCTTGTCAAAGCGGATCTTCAATTTTTCCATGTTGTCAGATGTATTGTGGGATCTCAGAATCCCATATGCGATGGTCTGTTTTTTTGCTTCTTCTCTAGAAGGAACAGCCCCCATCTTCCCTGCCAGGATTTTTGCCGCATCTGCTGTATCCGGAATGATCTCAGTTCCGTTTAATACATATGCGCCTCCATCATATAATTGTACCATCGGGCACCTCCATATTGTTAATTGCATTATTGTATACAATTTCTATTCCGTATTCATTTTAACATGTTATACACGGATGTCAACAAAAAACCGGCAGTCTCACGGACAGGTTTTCAAATAGAATTCTATCCCGCAAAACATACCGGTTTTCAAATATTTTTAAGCTTCTGTCTCTGTCACACACGGAAACGTGATCGTTACCTTGAACAGATCTCCATCCAGATAGATTTCAAACTTGCCACCCTGCAATTCAGTCAGATCTTTTGCAATCGACAATCCCAGTCCGCTGCCTTCTGTGGTACGGGACTCATCACCGCGGGTAAACCGCTCTGTCAGCTCCTCCGCTGAGATATTCAGCGGCTGTTCTGAAATATTTTTCATGGAGACTGCCACACTGCTGCCATCCGTTACTACATTAAGATAGACACGGGTATTCGGCATCGCATACTTTTCCACATTGCGGTACAGATTCTCGATGATTCTCCACAGCCGTCTGCCGTCTGCCATGATAAACAGTGGATGAGGCGGGCAGTTGGTCATGAGATGCAGTCCTCTGGCTGCGAATTTTTCTTCAAATTCTCCACTGGTCTGCATCAGGAATTCTCTTAAGTCCAGCTTCTCCATATTCAGTGCTACATTACCGGAGCTTGCCCGGGAAGCTTCCACCAGATCATTGGTAAGCTGTTTGAGACGCTGAGATTTCTGATCCAACACTTCCAGATATTCGTGTACCTTCGGATTATCGATCTGCTCACGCTTCATGAGATCCACATAATTGATGATGGAGGTCAGCGGAGTCTTCAGATCATGAGAGACGTTGGTGATCAGATCTGCTTTCATCTGCTCGCTCTTTACCTGCTCCTGAAGGGCATTTTTAAGTCCCTCGCCCAGATCATTGATCGCCTCCGCCATCTGCCGATTGCCTCTGGTCAGATGCTCGGTATCGATAGTAGTCTCACCATTGCCGTCTGCAATGGCTCTGACTCCATCCAGCAGCTTCTGTCTCTGCAGACTCTCCCACAGAAGAGCTGCCAGTACAGCAGCCTTTCCGACAATGATCAGGATTTCTATAGATCTGCTGTCTCCGAAGATCTTATGCAAAACCACCTGGATCAGCTCATATGCCAGGAAAAATACAATGATCCGTATCGCCATAGGTGCGCTTTCCATCATGACGTCTGCAAGGCTCATCACGGACATGATGATCCGAACAATGACAAGAATCAAAAGGAACAACAGTGCTGCGCCTGCAAAAATCATTGGTTTTACCAGTGGCTGCAGCGTCATCTGTGCTTCTGTATAGTTCACTGCTCCTGCTGACAGACTGTCTGTCACCGGAAATGTAGTGTCAATTGCCACATAGAACTGATATTCTCCACTCAGATGTGCTTCATCCTGATCCAACAGAGAATTCACATTCATATTGGTAAACATACCGCCAACATTAGCCTCTCTGATTTCTCCGGTGCGGCTGTCATAGATATAGTAGGTCTCACAGGATGTAAAGAAGTCTGCCAGCTGATCCTGCGGCGCATCTACTCCGCGAAGAGTTCCTGCATTGGTGTAGATCTGTCCGTTTCCCATATCATACAGGGCATAACGTACATTGGTGGACTCCATGGCCCAGTTCTTCTGGTCCTGCTGATAAGCAGTCACATCCTGCTGCAGCTTTTCCAGGGAATCCTCGATCTGTTTTACCAGCACATTGTATTCCTCATCGTACTGGTTTGCATATTCCTGAATACTTCCAAAGAACAACGGCTTATAAGCCTCGTTCAACACTTTATTGGAGACAATGGCACCTTTCAGGCTCCACTGGTAAAGGTCTCCCAGCCGGTAGCACAGGCCATTGCCTTTTTCGCTCTCCGGCATGTCGTCATAGATAGTTCCATCTTCCACATAATCCTGAATACGGATGATGCGGTCCGGATCGTATGCTCCGTCCTCCTCAAGACGGCTGCTTCTGGCTGCTGCCTCCAGTACGCCCTGCATACTCTGGGCTGCTGTCTGCTGATATTCTCTGGACTGGAGATAGGTTTTTCCCTCCAGCACATCCTCCATGGTCTCCATAGTATAACCGGCATTCTTCACGGTAAAATAACCGGATGCCAGTATCCATCCTGCAATCACAGCAACTGCCACTGCGATCATCAGAACAATTGATCCCAAACGTTTCTTTTTCATCCTAGTCCTCCTACTCCCGGTCAATCTTATATCCCACTCCCCAGACCACTTTCAGATATCTGGGCTCCTTCGGATTGATCTCGATTTTTTCCCGGATATGACGAATATGTACGGCTACGGTGTTATCTCCGCCCAGCGCTTCCTCGTTCCAGATCCGTTCATAGATCTGAGTGATGGAAAATACTTTTCCCGGATTCTGCACCAGAAGAAGCAGGATTCTGTACTCGATAGGAGTCAGCTTCACCGGTTCTCCATCCACAGTGACTTCCTTGCGCTCATCATCCATCACAAGACCGCCGATCCGAAATACCGCAGGCTTGTTCTCTACGATGGCACCCAGCTGAGTGTAACGGCGAAGCAATGACTTGACTCTGGCTGTCAGCTCCAGCGGATTGAACGGCTTGGTAATATAATCATCTGCTCCAATATTCAATCCCAGAATCTTATCCACATCCTCGGATTTGGCTGACAGGAAGATGATCGGTACACTGCTGGTCTCCCGGATCTTCATGGTAGTCCGGATTCCATCCATACCTGGCATCATCACATCCATCAGCACAAGCTGTATCTCATTTTCCTGAAGCTTTTTCAGCGCATCCAGTCCGTCATAAGCTTTGACTACTGTATAGCCTTCCTGGCTTAAATAGATCTCAATGGCATCTACAATGGCGCGGTCATCATCACAAACCAGAATATTCATATCCGTCTCTCCTTTTATCGAATACAGTTATATCATTTCTTTTTTAAGATGAAAGAAACATTTTTATTAAGATTTTATTAAAGAACTGGTTGTCTAAACCAGTTCTTCAGGATTCAGGCACTGCAGGGACGGCAATACAAATCTGCCGTCTTTGCGTACCAGCACATCATCAAAATAGATCTCTCCCCCGCCATACTCCGGTCTCTGGATCCACACCAGATCCCAGTGGATGGAGGAAACATTTCCATTTGGAGCTTCATCGTAACAGTTGCCCGGTGTGAGATGAATGGATCCCATGATCTTCTCGTCAAACAGGATATCTTTCATGGGATGCAGCACATATGGATTCACGCCAATAGCAAATTCACCCACATAGCGAGCTCCTTCATCCGTATCAAATACCTTATTGATCCGCTCTGTATCATTGGCGGTCACTTTTACGATCTTACCATTTTCAAAGGTCAGGCAGATATTTTCAAAGGTAAATCCCTGATACACAGAAGGTGTATTGTAGCTTATCGTTCCGTTGATGGAATCACGTACCGGCGCGGTAAATACTTCTCCGTCCGGAATGTTCATGCGGCCTGCACAGGGGATCGCCGGAATATCTTTGATGGAAAAAGTCAGATCTGTTCCCGGCCCTGTCAGATGCACTTTATCAGTCCGGTTCATCAGATCCACCAGCGCACCCATGGCTTTCTCCATACGGCTGTAATCCAGATTGCATACATGGAAATAAAAGTCTTCAAACGCTTCTGTACTGGTACCGGAAAGCTGCGCCATGGCATCGTTCGGATAACGTAGTACGACCCAGCGGGTCTTCGGCACACGGATCCCATGATGGACCGGAGTCACATAATATTTCTCATAAATTGCCATCTGTTCGGCTGGCACATCAGAAAGTTCCGTGATGTTATCGCTGCCACGCACTGCAATATAGCAGTCCATACGAGACATTTCCAGACTGTCCACTTCCGCCATCAGTTCCATCTGTTCTTTGGTACAGTGCATCAGCTGTGCACGTTGAAGCTGCGGATCTGTAAAATGCACAAATGGAACGCCGCCTGCCTCATATACTTTCTTTACGATCTCCTTTGCCAGCGGTCTTGTACTATCGCCTGTGTAATGTACATATACCTTATCTCCTGGTTTTACCTGACAGGAATAGTTCACCAGATTTTCTGCCAGAGTTGTAATTCTGTTATCCATCGTTTTACTCCTTCTCTCATGCCTTATGGCAGGCAGGTATAAAATACATTTCCCGCCTCTTCAAACATAGAAGAACTGTCATTCATGCCGCCTTTGGTCAGATCATTGCTGCCTGGACGGTAATAAATGATGTTCTGTGCATCATATCCTACGATCAATACGGCTCCACCCGGGATCAATGCCACCACCGGGGAACCCTGACTTACATAGTAAAGAGCCATACTTAAGCTGCAGCCTGGAAGAAGACATGCATCTTCCCCTAACTCCTGTGTCAGAATCTGCCAGATGGCAGTTCCCTGATCCAGTTCTGTCTGTACATCTGTATAGATCTGTTTTTGTTTTAATAACAACTGTACACACTGCGCAAGATCAGATCCATCTCCTGCCAGCAGACTGCTATCGTCATAACCGTTCAACTGTACCCGGCTCTTTCTGCCGCCACGACACCAGTAACACTGATCCGCACTGTACCAGACAGATCCCATGCCATTGTACGCATACTGCACTGCCTCTGTCAGCGTTTCAAATCCTTCTGCACTTCCGTCATAGCGGTATGCAAGATACTGTTTCACAGAGGCATCTCCTGCATCAACGATTCTGCTTCCTTCATAAAGCACCAGACGTACATTGGGCTGCTTCATAGAACCCTTTCTTATATTACCCCCATAGGTCAGCACATATTCATTTCTGCGCACTTCGTCATAGACAGTCGAAAGCTTCAACAGATTCGTATGTGTCTCACTTGTATAGGTGATGGGCTCTGACAATGCTTCCTGCCAGCTTCCATCCGAAGCTTTTGCTACACATGCCAGGTCGATCCGGTTCTCTACGATCGTTACCCCGCTCACATATTTTCCTTTGGAAGAATATTCAAACTGACGTACATCCTTGCCTGCCTGATCACGGATGGTCACACAGTAGAGCGGCTGCATCTCTTTTCCTGCCTGATCCGTATAAATATCAGAGCTGTATCCTGCTCCGTAGATCAGATCCTCTTCCATAAATCCAAGAGTCTTTAACACTTCTCCATCGCCGGCTTCGATTCTTGAGACCACACCGGTGGAAGTATTGAGAAGACAGATATCACCGCTGTCCTCATCATTCCATGCTGTCAGAAGTCCGCTGTCAGATACCTGCAGATCAGACGCATTTACATTTCTGGCCAGTATTGTCACAGAATGGTCATCTAAATTTATCTGCAGAAGATTTCCCTGCCAGCAAAGCCATGCCTTACCATTTCCATTCTGAACTGCCAGATCCCCGATATCTTCTTTCATTGCCGCATAAGACTGATCAGACGGCACAAAGAACAGTTCCTCCACCGTATTCATCAGTGCATCATAATGGCAGAACATGACCCCGCTTCTGCCTTCATAACGTCCACGGTTCATATAGCCATACAGCAGAAAATCCATACTTCCGGTATCATCTACTTTCAACAGACGGAAATCATGCTCTTTCCAGTCAGCTCTGCCATCCTGTCCATCCGTGAATCCATAGACCAGACTTAGACGGTTCTGACCATAATCATAACTCCACAGCTGCCCCTGCTCTACAAATCCAACCACATTTTCTTCTGTATTCTTCATATAGACCGGTTCACTGCTCTGGATACCGAAGGACAGTTTTCCATCTTCCACCAGCTGACGACCCGGTTCCAGGATCTTGTCTGTCCAGCGCTCATAAGCCAGCAGGTAGATCCTGGTGGAAGTATAGCGCAGACGGTATGCTTCTCTTACCTGATACTGCTCACTGGTCTCTGTATTGGTCACCTGATATTCCATGGTCAGAGCGGTAATGTCGCTCTCAAGTTCTGTGAAACGCAGACTAGGATCACCGATCTGCTCCACCTGCATGTCCCCCCAGGTCACAGGGCCGGAACGGGAATGAATGTTAATATATCCCAGATTCTTTCCATCCATACTTCCATCCTGCTCCAGATAATTCAATACGCCATCCGAATCACCGGTCAGCGTCATCTCATGAAACCGCTGCGCAAAATCCACGCAGTCCTGCACATGATTCGTTCCCAGATAAGTCAGTATTGAATAGAACCGTACCAGATCCTGATCTTCGGTCTGTACCTTCAGTACCAGAAGATATTCTTCTCCCTGGGTCAGAAGATCTTTGAGTGTCAGAGAAATGTGCAGATACTTTCCATCGTCTTCCGCCTGCAGATCGTCTCCACCTTCGATCAGACGGCTCATGTCCAGACTTCTCACTTCGTAGGACACTGACTTGATCTGTGCATTATATTTTTCCAGTGCCAGTCCTACTTTATGATCCTCTGATACACCGATCACACTGTCCCGCATGCTGGCTCCGTCCATATCTTCCACGTAGCCGTGCATTTCATTATAGAGGACACCGTCCTGTTCCGCGTGGACGACCGGCAACTGTGCCTGTGCCATATCGCCGGTCATATCCCGGTTACCCATACGGGTCATATATGTCATAAAGATCATGCCTGCCAGAAATGCAAGCACAACAGTGGTATATTGTATGATTCTTCTTTTCATGTCTCTCTCCATCTATCGAAAACTGTTATGCCCTTCATTCTAGCAGTCTTTCTCCGGTGGGTCAAGCACCCGCAGCCAGTCTATCTCCGGCGTTTTTTCTTCCTTCTCACCAGCATTTCCTGCAGCAGAAGAACGCCGGTCAGATCACGGATTTGTTCCCAATCAGGACTATTTTCACCAAAATTTTCCCTTTTCTGCGCCTGTTCCCACACTTCCTGAGACTTCCGAAGCAATGACAGCCGATCCGGATACTCGTCATACATCATACTGCCTTCATATTCCAGCCGGTCACAGCATTCCTCCACATAAGGCTGGAGTCGTCTTGCCATCAACGGATACATTTCCATGATCCGCTTCTTATCTTCCACATCTTCCATCTGTTCCGGATCGTTCCACAGACTGATGTAACGCCTGCTGCTTCCATAAGGATACAGCCATGGGTAGAACTGCTCCGGCCGATACAGGCTGCAGGACGCGCCAATATAGTAAGGATTCCATTCCTGGATTTCTTTCATGAACACCTGCTCCATTCTCCTATCATATCTGTAATATATATATGCAGTCTGTCAGATGCAGGTGAAATACAATAAAAATTCCATAAAAAAAGCCATCCGGGGAAATCCCCGGACAGCCTTTTACTTTTTCCCAGTCGACTAATCCTGTTCGATCTCGACAGCATAGCCTGCCTGTTTTTCCTTATAATGATGGGTCTGTTCCAGCATCATATCCTTCACCTTCATCAGACGGATCTGCGTAGAACGCTCATTCTCGTCCAGCTTCATGGTGATGTATTTAATATGCTCCTGTGCCTGCGGAATAATCACATGCTCCAGAGCATTTACACGACGACGGGTCTTCTCGATCTCTGCCGCCATGAGCTGGCATGCTTTCTCCGTCTCAGCCAGCTTCAGCATATCCGGCAAAATGTCAGCCAATGATTTGACTGCATCATCCAGATCACCGGATGTATAAGCAAAACCATAAGAATAGATGTCATTCTCGTCAGCGGTTCTGGTCTTGTACTCAAAGACCGGGATATCCACACTCATGACATTCTTCTTGTCTGTCTCCAGATAGACTTCCTGTTTGGGAGCCATCAGAGCAGTATGAAGAGTTTCCTCAGACATACCTGCTTTGGCAATGACAAAATTCTTATTGGCAGCCTTGATACCTGCTTCCACTTTCTGGCGCAGTGCCATGTTTTCCCGTACCAGATCCAGGAACTGACGCATCAATTCGTCCCGCTTGTCCTTCAGAAGCTTATGACCTTTAGTGGCCGTCACCAGTTTTTTCTTCTGGCGTGTCAGCTCCATTCGGGTGGGGTTCACCTGTGTAGATGCCACGTGCAGTCACCTCCTACTTTCCGTAGTACTGATCCAGGAACTTATCGTCAATACGTTTCAGCTCGCTTCTCGGCAGGATGGACAGAAGCTTCCATCCGATGCTCAGTGTCTCTTCGATATCACGGTCTGCCTGGAATCCCTGAGATACATACTGTTTCTCAAATTCATCTGCAAATTTTGCATAGATCAGATCGATATCAGAGAGTGCTGCCTCACCAAGAATGGTCATAAGCTCTTTTGCATCTTTACCTCTTGCATAGGCTGCAAACAGCTGGTTCAGTGTATTGGAGTGATCCGCACGGGTCTTGCCCTCGCCGATACCCTTATCCTTCAGACGGGACAGAGACGGCAGTACATCGATCGGCGGATTGATACCTTTTCTGTAAAGCTCACGGCTTAAGATGATCTGACCCTCTGTGATGTATCCGGTAAGGTCAGGGATCGGATGCGTCTTATCATCCTCAGGCATGGTCAGGATCGGAATCATGGTGATGGATCCTTCTTTACCCTTCTGGCGTCCTGCTCTCTCATACATCTGAGCAAGGTCCGTATACATGTAACCCGGATATCCACGACGTCCCGGAACCTCTTTACGTGCTGCGGAGATCTCACGAAGAGCATCTGCGTAGTTGGTAATATCAGTAAGGATAACCAGAACATGCATGTCCTTTTCAAATGCCAGGTACTCTGCAGCGGTCAGTGCCATACGCGGAGTTGCAATACGCTCAACAGCCGGATCATTTGCCAGGTTGACAAATAGTACGGTTCTGTCCAGAGCACCGGTCTCGCGGAAGCTCTCTACGAAGAAATTGGATTCCTCGAAGGTAATACCCATAGCTGCAAATACTACAGCGAATTTTTCATCTTTTCCTCTTACTTTTGCCTGTCTTGCAATCTGTGCGGCAAGCTGTGCATGTGGAAGACCGGAAGCAGAGAAGATCGGAAGCTTCTGTCCACGAACCAGGGTGTTCAGTCCGTCGATTGCGGAGATACCTGTCTGAATGAACTCGTTCGGATAACTTCTTGCTGCCGGGTTCATAGGCAGACCGTTGATATCCAGACGTTTGTCCGGCAGGATCTCAGGACCCCCATCGATAGGACGGCCCATACCGTCGAATACACGGCCCAGCATATCTTCAGAAGCACCAAGCTCCATACTTCTTCCCAGGAAACGTACTTTACTGTTGGACAGGTTAATACCGGTAGAACTCTCGAAGAGCTGTACCATGGCGTCGGTACCGTTTACCTCAAGTACTTTACAGCGGCGGGTCTCGCCGTTAGCCAGCTCGATCTCACCCAGTTCATCATAGGTGACGCCTTCCACGCCCTGTACCAGCATCAGCGGTCCGGCTACTTCCTGTATGGTTCTATATTCCTTTGGCATTTAGAAGTCCTCCTTTCCGCATACATCAGCAATCTGAGTATCCAGAGTATCCAGAACTTTCTGGTATTCTGCATCCAGATTCTCTTCCAGTGTATATTTGTAACGTCCGATCTGTTCACGAACAGGAAGTTTGATCAGATCCTGTACGCCTGCACCATTTCCAAGTGCTTCCACAGATTTATCATAATATGCAAGTACCAGTCTCATCATGAGGAGCTGTTTCTTCAGAGAAGTATACGTATCTACCTCATGGAAGGAGTTCTGGTGCAGGAAGTCCTCACGGATAGAACGGGCAGCTTCCATCTTCAGACGGTCCGGAGCGGACAGAGCATCCATACCTACCATCTGTACGATCTCGTTGAGCTGTGCCTCATCCTGAAGCAGGGACATCATTTCCTGACGGCCGCTCATCCAGTCTTCTGCAACATTCTTTGTAAACCATCCGGCGATGTTGTCCAGATACAGAGAGTAACTGGTCAGCCAGTTGATTGCCGGGAAGTGACGTTTGTAAGCCAGTGCGGAATCCAGTCCCCAGAATACCTTAACGATACGCAGGGTTGCCTGAGATACCGGCTCGGAAATATCTCCACCTGGCGGGGATACTGCTCCGATTACGGACAGTGCGCCTTCTCTTCCGTCTTTTCCAAGGTTTACCACATGTCCGGCTCTCTCATAGAACTGTGCCAGACGGGATCCTAAGTATGCCGGGTAACCTTCCTCACCAGGCATCTCCTCCAGACGTCCTGACATCTCACGAAGAGCCTCTGCCCAACGGGAAGTGGAGTCTGCCATCAGTGCTACGGAATAACCCATGTCACGGAAATACTCAGCAATGGTGATACCGGTATAGATAGATGCCTCACGAGCAGCAACCGGCATATCGGATGTATTGGCGATCAGAACGGTACGCTCCATCAAAGACTTTCCGGTCTTCGGGTCTTTCAGTTCCGGGAACTCGTTCAGAACGTCGGTCATCTCGTTTCCACGCTCACCGCATCCGATGTAAACAACGATATCTGCTTCTGCCCATTTTGCAAGCTGATGCTGGATAACCGTCTTTCCTGAACCGAACGGTCCCGGTACAGCTGCAACACCGCCTTTTGCGATTGGGAAGAACATATCGACAACACGCTGACCAGTTACCAGAGGCATGGTCGGCGGAAGTTTTTTCTTGTACGGACGGCCTTTACGAACCGGCCATTTCTGCATCAGAGATACTTCTTTGTCACCATCTTTGGTGGTCACAACTGCTACGGTTTCATCAACGGTAAAATCGCCGCCTTTGATCTCCTTGATGGTTCCTTCGATTCCATAAGGAATCATGATTCTCTGCTCGACAACTGCAGTCTCCTGAACGGTACCGATGATATCGCCTGCCTCTACCTCATCGCCTGCTTTTGCAGTCGGAACGAAGGTCCACTTCTTATCGCGCTTCAGGGAAGGAACTTCCACACCACGCTTTAAGTTGTTGCCGCAGAGTTTCATAATATCGTCCAGCGGACGCTGAATACCATCATAGATACTGGTAATCAGACCCGGTCCAAGTTCTACGGACAGAGGCATCTCTGTGGACTCTACCGGTTCACCCGGTCCAAGTCCCGCAGTCTCCTCATATACCTGAATAGATGCCTGATCACCGTGCATCTCGATGATCTCACCAATCAGACGCTGCTCGCTTACACGAACCACATCGTACATGTTGGCATCCCGCATTCCCTCTGCGATGACCAGAGGTCCTGCCACTTTCTTTATCGTGCCTTTACTCATTGAATGGATTCACCTGCTTTCTAATCATTTCCGAACAGGATATCAGAACCGACTGCCTGTTCTACCGACTTTTTCACTCCTTCGATACCTGCGCCTGTATTTCCAGCCACGCCTGGTATCTGGATGATTGCCGGGAGAACCTGCTCCCGGTATCTGGCTATCTCATGAGGAATCTGCGCTGCCAGCTCTTCGGTAATATAGATCACGGCATACTCGCCGGTTGCCAGTCTCCTCAGTGTTTCTTCTCCCTCCCGGATATCGGATACAGGATGAATGTCCAGGCCCAGTGACGCGAATCCATAGATACTGTCATATGCGCCCATTACTGCGATCTTATACATACATCTCCCTTACCCTTTCCCGGATGGAATCGTCTGATAAGCCATTCTGCTTACAGGTAAGAATGATTCTCACCGTTTTTATTTCATTCTGTCTTGCGATCACATATGCCACCAGCGGTCCGACAGAAAACGGATTGGTCTTCTGCGGCTGGATCGTCTCAATGATCCGGTTGTCGCACCAACGTTCAAATGCGGACGGAGATTCTTTGAGTGCCTCTGCAGCCTCTGCATAACCTGCACCATTCAGATATTCCATCACAGCATCCAGACCAACCAGTGCTGCATGTGCCAGCCGCTCCACATTAAGTGTTTTGCACGGAGCCATGGCACGTTTCATAAACTCCAGCGACTTACCGGTCTTACAGCATCTGACTGCCACTTTGATGTTGGCAACTGCCACTGTTGACTCTGCATAATCGCGGATGATCGCTGCTTTGGATTTCTTTCCTGCTGCCAGGATTGCTTCCATGGTCGCCCGGTCGATGATCACATCACATAGCTGACCGTCTCCCGAATGAAGCAGCGTGTCTACTGCCTCGCTGGCAGCTTCCCGCATATTCTCCGGTAAAGCCTGATAATCTTTTTCCCGGATGATCCTTGCCATTTCCTCTTTGGAAATGGGTGTACCTTCAAAATAGATATTGGCGCCGCTCTTGCCGGTACATACTTCCTTGACCGCCGCCTTCAGGTTGTGGAACCAGTTGGGATAAGAGAGGACATCAAATACATCCATGTCCACCTGCATCTCCCTGATGGTCTCCCAGATTTTTTCCTGTTCCCTTGTGAGAATTGCATCCGCATTCAGTGGAACATCCACACCGCCCCAGCCATGTTCTGTCAGAAATCTCAGACAGCTCTCATGGTCTTTGCAGGCAATGAGCTGCTCAATCGTAGATGAGGAAAACAGGGATACCTCCAAAGCACGGATTCGCGCAACCGCGTAGGTATACTTTGTATCAGACAATGATAACCCTCCTTCTATGGCGAATCTGCTTTTTTATAAAAATAACATCTCGTTGACCCGATCCTGAAGCTGATCTTTCTTCGCATCAAACAGTGCTTTCAGCGTACAGTTCTCTTCCACGCCTCCATAGACCAGGATAAAACCATCCGGGATTTCCTTCGGTTCTTTTTTCAGAGTCAGGCTTCCGCCGTTCTCCTGTGCAGCCGCTTCGATTTTTTTCTCAAAGTCAGCCGGCATGCGTCCAAGGTCTGCTGCGGAAAAATAGATCTCTCCTTTATCCGCCAGCGCATAGGTCTTTACTAATTTTTCCATTGTCAGGAAATAACTTGCCGTATCCTCTTCCTTCAGAGTCTGGTAAGCACTTCCGATAATCTCTGCAATGATCTCCTGCTTTGCTTTCAGCAGTGCGGTCTTGCGTTTCTGCTCAGCTGCCGAATGAATCCGGCCATCCTGTACAGTCTTCAGAGCGGCTGCTTTATCAGAGGCTTCCTTCTCCATTGCCTCACATGCTGCTTTGGCATCGGCAAGGATCTGTTCTGCTTCTTTCTGTGCTGCTTCGATCCGCTCTTTTGCAGAGGCTTCGGCTTCTTCCTGAATCTGGCTTGTAATCTTATCCAATCCGGTCATTCTAAAGCTTCCCTCCTTACATTCCTGTGGTTATTATACGGTCGGAAGTGCAAGAATGGAAATCAGAAGAGCCAGAATTGCGTAGGTCTCAACCATTGCCGGGAACAGCATTGCTTTACCAAACTGATCCGGTTTCTTTGCAACGATTCCGATAGATGCAACTGCGGTTTTACCCTGATGAATAGCAGATACAAGACCAACGATTCCGATCGGAAGGCAAGCTGCCATTACCATCAGTCCGGTTGCTACAGAAAGCTCAGCGGAAGCTGCGCCCAGAAGTCCATATCTGGAAAGTGCAACGAATGCTACCAGCAGACCGTAGATACCCTGTGTACCAGGAAGCAGCTGGATAACCAGAACCTTCGCGAATTTGGAAGGATCTTCCGTAACAACGCCTGCTGCTGCCTGTCCGGCAACACCTACACCATATGCAGAACCACATCCTGCCAGGATAACTGCCAGTGCTGCTCCGATTAACGCCCATCCATTACCAGTAATACTGCTTAACATAATTATTTTTCCTCCTTGATATCCACATATTTGGTTTTCAATTTAAACGGCTGGAACGGTTGTCCACCGCCTTCGTAAAATTTTCCAAAGAACTCCACATATTGGAGTCTGCAGGTGTGTACATACGCACCCAGAAGGTTGATCGCCATATTGAATGTATGACCGATCACAAATACAACGATAAAGAGAATCACTCCTCCGATGCTCTTTCCGCCCATGCTTCCCATCTGGTTGACTACGGAAGCGATAACTCCGGTTGCAAGGCCAAGTGCCAGCAGACGGGAATAGGAAAGTACATCACTGAGCCAACCTGTAATGTTGTACAGGTCATAAGCACCCAGTGCAATGCGAAGAGCCGGATTCTTGCTGGAACGGCCGGAGAACAGTACGATTCCAACTGCACCCAGGATTGCGCTCCATTTTGCTGCTGCATTGAGAGCTGCCGGGAATACGATCTGTTTTCCTGCAATGCCTGCAAACATGCTGGACGGGATCAGAATACCGATCAGTCCAAGAAGCAGCATGTACCAGAATACAACGTCACAGATAAAATCCATATATTTGTGATCTCTGATACACATATATCCCTTTAATGCAAGTCCGGTGAACAGATGGATCACACCGAACAGCATGGAATACAGAAGCATTCTCATCGGCTCATTCAACGGTACGAACCACAATGCCGGGATCGATATCTTGTGACCAAAGAAGGTCTCCGATATGACATCCAGCGCGTCTCCAAAATAACCGCCGAACAGTATGCCCCATACCAATGTGGAAATACCACACCAGAAGAATAACTGAATGGATTTTCTTAAATTCTCCTCGATCCGCGGGAATTTCAGAAGAACGATTCCGCATACCAGCGAAACGATCAATCCATAAGCTGCATCGGACAACATCAGTCCGAATAAAAATACATAAAAAATCGATGTAAAGAACGTGGGGTCGATCTCTCCTTTTGCAGGAAGACCGAAGGATGCAAGCACACCCTCCACAGACTCGGAAAACCGATTGTTATGAAGCAGGACCGGAGCTTCTTCATCCTCTGCGATCTCTTCTGCTTCTGCTGCCGCACCATATCTGTCGGTCAGCTCTTTGACGATTGCCTCTGCTTTCTGTGCCGGAACATAGCCGCTTACCGCAAATGTACTCTTTGTCTGAGGAAGCTCTCCAAGAATCCGATATTTTTCGGCTCTTGTCTGATAGTAATCTGAGATCAGCTCCAGATCCTGCCTGCTTGCAGCATAAGAGGCGATCTCATGCCCCAGCTCCTCTGCTTTGCTTTGCGCTTCTTTCATCTCTGTCAGAAGCTCTTCCTTGTACTGTGCCGGTATCTTAGAAACGGCTGATGACGGCTTTGCAAATCCCGCCGTCCGAAGTGCTTCCTCCACTTTGGATGCATCCTGTCTGAGACATACAACAGCCAGATAAGTAAAATCCTTATCTTTGGATATCAGTTCGACATTTACTGCCTCGATCTCCGGTGCTGCGTCTGCAAGAATCTTCAGCACACTCTGTTGATCCTGCTGTCCTGGTAATGTACCGATCAGAAATGCTGTACTTCTCGTTCCTGAGAAGTTTACCGGAACTGTCAGACCAAGCCATGGTGTAAGCGTTTCTGCCTGATTTTCCAATTTCTGTGCTGCTGCCTGACTCTCAGCCACCTGCTTATCCAACATTATGATCTTGGTTGCGGTCTGCATAAAATTGTCCTGCTGCGCAGCAGCTTTTGCAAGAGACTCCTTATCAACCAGCGGCTTTCCCGCCAGGGAGTCCAGCATTCCTTTTTTCTCCGGTGCATACTCATCCAGTATATGGAGTGCCTGGTCCGCAGTCTGGGACCTTCTCTCGAAAGTCGATCTGGAACTGCTTACATCCTGTTTCTCACAGAGTTCTTCATCTTCCAGCCGGATATCGACTTCCATGGCTCCGAGTTCCTGCAGACGTTCCAGGATCGCTTTCCGATTCTTCTTCAATGCACAGATATTGATCCGCTGCATCTGCACGATTGCCATATGCACATCCCTCCTTTTCTTTTTTTCAGGCTTAAACTAATGACGCGATCACAGCTTTTACTGCATCTGCCCGTTTAGGCTCGATAAGCTGTTTCAGTGCATCCACTTCCTTGAGGGCCTGTGCCTCCGCGTCTGACAATTGTGTTTCGTTGTCTTTTACAAATGCATCCTCTGCATCCTGTCTCTGAGTACGGATCCTGTTCTCCGTCTCAGCTTTCATGGTTTTGGCTTTCGCCTTTGCTTCCTCCACAATGGATCCCGATTTTTCCTCTGCTTTCTGAAGCACTGCCGCCGCTTTCGCCTCGGCTTCTTTGACTGACTTCAAAGTCTCGTCCAGCATCTTTTCACCACCTTTGTTTTCAGATTTTTCATCAGATTCTTTACCTTTTCTTAGCATTGTAGCACAATAATTTAGTACTTTCAACCAATTCGTTAAAAGCTTGACAATTTAATATATAATGTTTTAACAAGAGTTTACTGTCTGAACCTACTAATAAATAGGAAAGTTTACCCTGTTTTTTATAACCAAGAAGGCCGTCGCAAACTACGACAGCCCCTCCTTACTCACACCTTTAATTCAAGAATTCTTCCGTTGCTCCTGTACGGAGTCATCTTCACCCCCGCAGAGGTAAGCATCCGTCTGGATGCCAGATTCGCCGGTGTCCCATTATATTTATCATCCGCGTAGACCAGTTCTGCGATTCCTGCCTGAATGATCGCCTTGGCACACTCATTGCACGGAAACAACGTAACATAAAGCTTCGTTCCATCCAGACTTCCACCTCTGTAATTCAGGATCGCGTTAAGCTCACTGTGCGTCACATACGCATATTTGCTGTCGCACAGATCTCCTTCTCTGTTCCACGGATACTCATCATCGTCACAGCCCTTTGGAAATCCATTATATCCCATAGACAGAATTTTATTCTCCTGGCTTACAATGCATGCTCCCACCTGGGTATTTGGATCTTTGGAACGCATAGCGGAAAGCTGTGCGATTCCCATAAAATACTCATCCCAGGAAATATAATCCGTTCTCTTTCCGCTCATAGATTCCTCCTACTTGGTTCCAAAAATACGGTCGCCGGCATCTCCAAGACCCGGAACGATATATCCGTTCTCATTCAGATGATCATCAAGAGCACCCACATAGATATCTACATCTGGATGTTCTTCTTTCATTCTTTCAATTCCCTGCGGTGCAGCCACGATGCACATAAAACGGATCTTTTTAACCCCTCTGTTTTTCAGCATGGTGATCGCTGCAACAGAAGACCCACCGGTTGCCAGCATAGGATCAACTACAAAGACATCTCTCTCAGCGCAGTCCTGAGGAAGCTTGCAGTAATACTCCACCGGTTCCAGAGTTTCTTCATTTCTGTACAGACCAATGTGACCTACTTTTGCAGCCGGGATCATGGTCAGCATACCGTCGACCATGCCAAGACCGGCACGAAGGATCGGAACGACTGCCAGCTTCTTACCTGCCAGTTCCTTTGCAGTCATATGACTGATCGGTGTATCGATCTCCACATCTGTCAGTTTCAGATCTCTGGTCGCCTCATAACACATCAGCATAGCGATCTCACTGATCAACTGACGAAAATCTTTGGATCCTGTCTCCTTGCGACGGATCAATCCAATTTTGTGCTGGATCAGCGGATGATCCATGATGGTTACTTTTGACATTTCTTTTGTCCTCCTATTTTCTGTCAGATACATCAACTTTTTGATGTCCTGCCGCTTTCAGTAAACGATTCATAATGGCTTCTCCAAGCCCTGGTGCTTTGAATGATTCAGAATAGATCTGCTCTACTCCATCCTCATCAAACTCCCGTAGCACCGCAAACAAATGACTGGCGATGGAAAGTTCATCCTTTCTGGTTCCAACACATTTGATATCCCCTTTAGGATAACGGGAACGTGTCTCCTCTGTACAGATAATGCCTGTTCGACCCTTTTCTGCCTGCTCATTGATATAAGAAATCACCTGCTCCATAGGACCTTCCACAATCTTCAAGTCCGCTTTCGGCGCATAATGGCGATACTTCATCCCCGGTGCTTTCGGATGAATATTGGAATCATTGGCGATCAGACCTCTGTCGATCTGTGCTTCTCCAAGCACGGCCTGTACCATATCCAATGAAATAAACCCAGGCCGAAGGATCGTAGGAATCTCTTCTGTCAGATCCACAATAGTGGATTCCAGTCCGATAGTGACCGCTCCGCCATCCAGGATCATCGGAATCTTACCCTGAAGATCTTCGTACACATGCTGTGCCGTGGTCGGACTGGGTCTGCCAGATGTATTGGCACTTGGCGCTGCAATATAGCCGCCGCCCTGGCGGATCAGCTCCAGTGCAATAGGATCAGATGGCATACGGATGGCTACTGTATCAAGCCCACCCGTCGTTCCGTAAGGAACCAGATCATTTTTCTCAAGGATCATAGTCATAGGTCCCGGCCAGAATGCTTCTGCCAGCTTGTAAGCTGCCTTTGGCACTTTTTTCACGATTTTTTCCAGATGTTCCATGTCTGCCACATGAACGATCAGAGGATTATCCGAAGGTCGTCCCTTTGCCTCATAAATCTTTCTGGAAGACTCTTCATGAAGGCCATCCCCACCAAGCCCGTAGACGGTCTCCGTCGGAAATGCCACAAGTCCTCCGCTTTTCAGGATCTCACCCGCCCTTTTCAGAGCATCCAGATCCATGTTCTCTCTATCTATTTTGATAACTTCTGTCTGCAATGTGTTCACCTCACTTTTACCAGTGTAGCATTCCAGACAAAAAAAATCAATGTTCCCATTGCCCGCCATCCGTTAATTTGCTACAATGTATGTTATCTCAGAATAATAACTTACGCAAAAAGGAGATCTTACCCCATGTTAAAACAGCTTTCTATATATGCAGAGAACAAAAAAGGAACCGTTCAGCACATCACCGGTATTCTTGCTGAGCAGGGCATCAACATCTTAGGATCCGTCATTAATGACGGCACGGAGTATGGTGTGATCCGTATGGTCGTATCCGATCCGGAAAAAGCCCTCGCTTCCTTGAAAGAAGCAGACTATCTGTGCAAACTCATTGATGTCCTCGGTGTCGAAGTAGCCGATGAAGTCGGTAATCTGAACGAGCTTCTGAAAGCCCTTTCCGACAGCAATGTAAGTGCAGAGTACATTTATCTGTCCTTCAACCGTGATTCCGGCAAGCCGATCATGGTACTCTACACCGATGATATCTATGAAGTAGAGTGCTGCCTGAAGTCCAAAGGTTTTGCAATGCTGTAATCATCACTGATTCATATAGCTGATCATGCCCATAGCCACTGCCCATGCGATTTTATTCTGATATCCGGGATCCTGCAATTTTTTTGCTTCCTCCCAGTTAGACAGGAATCCGCATTCTACAATGGCGATGGGCACATTTGTTTTTTTCAGGATATAATAGCTTTCATTTGCCTTTGCCTGACGCCGATTCTCCGGATCCACATAATCGGTCATCTTTTTCTGTATCAATTCCGCCAGTGCTTTTCCCGGTTCTGATGTTCCATAATAAAATACCTGCGCCCCATGAACATATTCCTCATGGTAACTGTTCTGATGGATGCTGATCACGCAGTCCGGCTGATTTTCATTGATGATACTGACCCGTTTTTTCAGATCCTGTACTTTTTTGTTGGATGCATCTTCCTCATACAGTCCCGTATCCGTCTCTCTTGTCATGATCACATCGATATCCTGCTGCTCCAGGATCCTCTTTACTTTATCTGCAATGACCAGATTGAGATCCTTTTCCCTGGAATCATCCACCCCGATCTTCCCTGGATCATTTCCCCCGTGTCCGGCATCAATGACCACACATTTTTTACCGCTATTTCCGGTAACATGTTCTCCAAATGTCTGCTGCCATCCTCTCTCTGCCAGTGCAAATGCACATAAAATCATCAATACCGACATGATCAGTTCCAGTTTTTTTCTTTCCAAAATAAAAACCGCCGCATAGTCTTTGTTCAAGTCTATGCAGCGGCATATCTAACTATTCAGTGGTTACTCCGATCTGTTCCAGGTCCACATACGTCACCGGACACTAATTTACATATTTCAGAATTACATCCCAGATGCTGGCTCTCTCATACCCCAGTCTCCAGGAGGCAACGCCTGCCAGATCATACTGTTTGATGAGCTGCATCTTATCTTCAATCGAAGTCTCTTCTTCCATCCACATCTGATAGAGACTTCCATTATAATCGATCTCCACATAATACTGCTTCGTAGTGTCATCCCATACCTTTTCCGCATTATTATTGGCAACCTTCTCATCAGCAGCGTTCATACCAAGAGCTTCACTGGATACTGTTCCATCTGGATCTGTCTTCCAGAATCTGGTATAGAACGGAACCGCATTGATAACTTTTTCCTTTGGTACTTCTTCCAGTGTTCTGGTGATACCACGCTCCACAAAATCATGAGATGCTACAGAACCTGCTTCTTCAGAACCTGCGTAATGCTCGTCATAGCCCATAATGATTACATAATCTGCCACGACTCCCTGCTCCGCACGGTCATAATGATCCGAAGATGAAGTAGGTACATAGTTATCTACCGATAATACAATGCCGTTGATCCGACACATGATCGACAGTTCCCGGATGAATTCAATATATGCTCTGGAGCACTCTGTCGTAATGGTCTCAAAGTCCACATTGATACCATCCAGTCCGTACTGGATCGCTGCTGCAGTCAGCTGATTGACCAGTCTCTGACGGCTGGAAGTTCTGGAAAGAGTCTCATAGGTGCTCACACCTTCCTTGAAGTTGTCCACCAGTCCCCATACTTCCAGTCCATTCTGATGTGCATAAGTCACATAGGACTGACTTGCCAGAGAGGAAATATTACCATCTGTATCCGCAATAGAGAACCAGGTCGGAGAGATAGTATTCAGCCCCTTGGCATCCGCCACTTTATTCAGCAGCTGATCATTAGCTGCCTGGTTGGTCACCATATGCCAGGTCAGATTGATCTTATAATCTTTGGAAATATTACTGTATACTGGCTCTTCAAATTCTGGTGCTGCAATCTCCGTCTTTGTCACTGCGGAGATTCTCTTATCCTTAATATATCCAATGTATCCGTCTGCCGTCAGAACTCTCGTCCACTCGTCGATCTCTTCCGGCTCATCCAGCACATACATGGTATCTCCCTTATTTACTTTTGTAAGGATCGGACACTTGATTCCCGCCTTGTTGCGGACTGCGCTTGCTTTCTGTGCAGTCACCACATCTTTGGAACCAAATTCGGTAATTACATGGACACGATTGGGCTCTTCCCAATATTCGTAATTAAATGCTGTATATTCTTTAATAAAATCCAGCGCCACATAAGCATCGCTGCCGTCTGCGCGAAGGATCACATAATCTTCACTGTTGGTCGCCTTTGCCACTGTATAGTCAGTACTTCCCACCCCGACGCTGACCAGCTCTGTAGGAAGTGCATACAGGTAAAGGTTCTCTGTAGAATCCCAGTAAAATCTGGAATTGATATACTGATAGACGGTCTCCACATTCAGATATACTCTGCCGTCAATAAATTTTGCCTTGTCCTCCAGCAGTTCATTATTCATGATCACTGCCATACTGTCATCATCAGACAGACCAAAATATTCATTTCCATCCATCATCTCTTTGGATGGCGAATATTTATTATATAAAAATTTCCCTGTCATAAAACCACCCACCAGCACGATCAGTGCCAAGGCGATCAGAACCGGAAATGCCTGCGGACTGATTCTCCGACGTCGTCTTCTTTTCCGCGGACGTCTTTTTGCCTGTTCCTCTCTTATCTGACGTTCTTCTCTTGCCATATCCACCCTCCAGACTTTTATTATCCTTCGTATTATTTTCAACCTTTTTGCATAGTATAACACAAGACCACCGTTCCCACCACCACTAAATACCGGATATGGACAGACTTTTCTTTTCTGTACCTTAAAACCAATTTCCCTGGTGATCCCGTCATTTTCTGGTGACATGCATATCATTACAGAAGAAAGTTGTGTGATATATTATAACTCATGCATATCGCCTCAGCTGCACATCCCTCCTTTGCCATTCAAAAAACAACTTGGAAGCTTTCACAGAATCGTGAAAAGATTCAGATAAGTAGACTTACAGTTTAATTATACATACATCTGGCTGTTTTGCAAGACAGTTCATAAAAATTTCAGATTTTTTCCTTTATTTCGCTTTTGTGCACACTTTACATATTTCTCTTTTTTGTTTATACTATAACAAAACTAAAAATTCGCAGGTTGTGATTGCATGAAAATAGAAAAAATAAATGAAAACAAAATAAGATGTTTCCTGACCCGTGACGATCTTGAGAACCGTCACATCAAGCTCAGTGAGATTGCCTATGGAACTGAAAAAGCCCGTTCCCTGTTTCGTGATATGATGGAACAGGCATCAAGCCAGTTTGGTTTTGAGGCTGACAATATTCCATTGATGGTGGAAGCGATCCCCATGTCCAATGAGTGCATTATTCTGGACATTACCAAAGTCGCTGACCCGGAAGAACTGGATACCCGTTTTTCCAGATTCTCCCCTGCTTCCCCGGATCTTCTGGATGATTCCCAGAAAGACATGATCCCGGACGGAGCCGATGAAGTTCTGGATCTGTTCCAGAAGCTGTTAGAGCACAGACTGAAAAATACTCCGACTGAGAAGCGGGATCAGCAGGCGGAAGTTCTTGCCAATGAACTGGATATGCATAAATCGTATCTGTTCCACCGCATGAACCCGATCCTTGACGTAGCCCGGATTCTGAGCGGACATTATCATGGAGAGAATTCTCTGTATAAGAACCCGGAGACCGGAGATTATTATCTGCTGGTGAGTAAATCTGACCACAAGCCAGAAGAGTTCAACAAGGTGTGCAATATACTTTCCGAGTATGGCACCTCTGCTAAATATTCTCCTTCCGGAGAAGCTTATATGAAAGAGCACTACACACTGCTGATGGAACACTGTGCACTTCAGCAGCTGGCACTGATCTAAGCTGTTTTTCTGAATCTGCAGTGCAGATTCTGCCACAAAAAAGGCTGTTCGCATACTTCTTAAATGAAGTAGCGAACAGCCTTTTTATACTGGTCTTATTCTGCTCCCAGGAAATTGTTCAGTCTTGCAACAAGAACATCCGGATCAAGTCCATGAACCAGTGCAGCCTCTTCCAGAGTCTCTGCCTGTGCGGACGGACAACCGATGCAATGCATTCCTTCTCTCATGAGGATCGGAATGATATTCTGATCGATCTGTACCAGATCTGAGATAATCATATCTTTAGAAATCTTCTGCATTGTTTCTAAACCTCCTTATCAATTAACGTGGATGGCTTCATTATACGGCGATTCCCTTGCAAAATCAAGGGGATATGCTATAATAAATCTGTCTACAATTTCATAAGGTGGAGGGATGTATATGGATACCAAGCGTTACATGATCTCAGATGCTGCCAGACTGGTGGATGTAGAAGCTCATGTGCTCCGTTACTGGGAGGACGAGCTGGAACTGCCGATCAGCCGCAACGAAATGGGTCATCGCTACTATACAGAAGATAACATCCAAATGTTTCACCGCATTAAGGATCTGAAAGAGCAAGGATATCAGCTTAAAGCTATCAAGGTACTGTTGCCGGAGATTGAGCAGGGACATACACCACCCGCGATCGTTCCCGCACCGGAACCACCCATCAGTGATAAGATGGAGCAATTTCAGATGATCCTTGGAAAAGTCGTTTCTCAGGCATTAAAAGCCAACCAGCTGGAAATGGGAAAAGAGTTGAGCCACCAGGTCTCCACTCAGGTTGTTAAGGAGATGGATTATCTGTTCCGTCTTCAAGAGGAACGAGAAGAAACACATTATAAAAATCTTGATGCGCAGCTTCGCGCAACTCAGCAGAAAGCACAGAAGAATTTCTTCAAAAAGAAGGAAAAAAAGCCAAAAGAAAAAAAGGCTCCAAAGATAAAAGAAGAAAAACAGTCAGGATCCAGGCGACCCTGGTTTTTTGGTACACATCATCAACAACAGCCAGACTGATCCAGCATGACAAAACAGACCCGGAAGCCTGTGGTAACAGGTTCCGGGTCTGCTTGATTGTTTGAATTATTCAGCGTGAATAGCCTCGTTCGGGCACTCTGCTTCGCAGGTTCCGCACTCAAGACATGCATCAGCGTCGATCACGTATTTTCCATCTCCCTCAGAGATAGCATCAGCCGGACAGACAGCTGCGCAGCTTCCGCACTCTACGCAATCATCAGTAATAACATATGCCATGATAATTTTCCTCCTTGTATGATTTTGAATACCTTGTATCAGGCTCTTCTACATATTTTAATATAAAAGAGCACATTATACAAGTGAAATATTTATCAAATAATTATGAATCCTTTCTAAACCGGTTCTCGATCCATGTCTGTAAACTTCGTCAGTTCCGGAATCCAGAGCAGATTCACGGTTCCGATAGGACCGTTTCTCTGTTTTGCAATGATCACCTCGGCCACTCGCTGCTCTGCTTCTGAAAGATCTCTGTTATAATATCCTTCACGATACAAAAACATTACAACGTCCGCATCCTGCTCAATCGCTCCAGACTCACGAAGGTCTGACAACATCGGTCTGTGATCCGGTCTCTGCTCCACCGCACGGCTGAGCTGAGATAATGCGATCACCGGTACATTCAATTCCCTGGCCAAAGCCTTCAGTCCTCTGGAAATGTCAGAGATCTCCTGCTGACGTGATGCATTATTACCGGAATTACCGCTCATCAACTGTAAATAGTCGATGATAACGATCTGTATATCATGCTCCATCTTCAGCTTTCTGCATTTAGAACGCATGGCTGACAGAGTAATACCCGGCGTATCATCAATAAATAACTTGGAATTTGCAATATTAGCAGAACCTTCTACCAGGTTCATCCATTCTTCATCGTTAAGCCTTCCGGAACGGATCTTCTGGGCATCTACATGGGACTCCAGAGAAAGCATACGGTTAACCAGCTGTTCCTTCGACATCTCAAGGCTGAAGATTGCTACCGGAACATCCTTCTTGAAAGCCATATGCTGTGCCAGATTCAGAACAAATGCCGTCTTACCCATGGAAGGACGGGCTGCGATCAGAATAAGATCTGATGGCTGCAAACCAGAAGTCTTATAATCCAGATCCATAAATCCTGTCTCAAGACCTGTTACCCGACCACGTGCACGGGATGCAGCATCGATCTTTTTCATGACATTGATAACAACCTGTCGGATCGGCACAAACTCACCGCCTCCGCCTCGCTGTGCCAGATCAAAGACCCTCTTTTCCGCATTGGCCAGTGTATCTTCCAGCTTTTCAGAACCTGCATAACAGGTATTGGCAATCTCTTCGTTCAGTCGGATCAACCGTCTGGCCACGGATTTTTCCGCAACGATCTCTGCATAATATTTAATATTTGCAGATGTTGGCACCTGAGTCATCCATTGCAGGATACGATCTGTACCACAGGCTTCCTCTGGCACTCCTTTTTCTCTCAGGCTGGTATGCAGGATCACCGGCTCCACCGGTTTTCCCGCATTATAGAGCTCCACCATGGTATCATAGACGACTCCCATCTGCTTCTGATAGAAGTCCTCCCCCGTGATCAGCTCGGAGGCAACCATGATTGCTTCATTGTCGATCAGCATGGCTCCGATAACCGAGCTTTCCGCCTCCTCGTCATGCGGCATGACTCGTTTGATCAGCGCTTCCTCCATGATATCTGTTCTCCTATGCTTCTCTGACTACAACTTTGAGTTCTCCGGTCACCTGTGGGTGCAGTTTGATCGGTACCAGCGTCGTTCCGACAGCTTTGATTGGATTCGGCAGTACCAGTTTTTTCTTATCAATATCCAGGTTGAGCTGCTCTTTTGCTGCCTGTGCGATCTCTTTGGAAGAGATGGAACCAAACAGCTTTCCGCCCTCTCCGGTCTTGATGGATAATGTTACTTCTACTTTCTTCAGATCCTCTGCAAATGCCTTTGCTTCTGCCAGACGCTCTGCTGCCAGCTTATCTTCATGAGCCTTTTGCAGCTTCAGATCATTCATATTCTTGGATGTAGCCTCCAGTCCCAGCTTCTTTGCCAGAATGAAATTTCTTGCATATCCATCACTTACATCTACTAACTGTCCCTTTTTACCTAAGGACTTTACATCTTCCAATAAAATTACTTTCATTATTCCAGTTCTCCTTTCTCGAACATACAATCCAGAGTATCACGCACCTGCTGCATCGCTTCCTCCAGTGTACATTCCAGCTGCACTCCAGCCATATTCAGATGACCTCCGCCACCCATCTTCTCCATGATGACCTGTACATTCACATCATCAATAGATCTTGCACTTACATATATCCTGCCATTATATTCCGTCAACACAATAGATGCGCGAACTCCCACAATATTCAAAAGCTCATTGGCCGCCTGCGCACCGACGATCGTCGGACTTGCCAGCCCTTTGGACGGGCACACAGTTAATGCAAATCCCTTATATACCTCTGCATGGCGGACTGCCTCCGCTCTCGCCTTATATTCTGCCATGTCCGTCCGGAACATCTTGTGGACTCTAGTCACATCGGCACCACATCGGCGCAGAAACGCTGCCGCTTCAAATGTACGCACACCCGTTTTTCTCATAAAGTTGTCTGTATCAATCATAATACCTGCATAGATGCAATCGGCTTCTCCGCCCTTCAGTCTTACATTATCCGCAAAATACTGAAGGATCTCCGCAACCATCTCGCAGGAAGATGAGGCATTGGTCTCCACATAGGAAAGCGCCGCATGCTGGATCACCTCATTGCCTCTGCGGTGATGATCAAATACAACGACCGTCGGTGTCATGGCAAGAATCTCTTCACACTCGGTATAACTTGGCTTGTTGGTATCGACCACAACAACCACCGTATTGCGGTCTACGATTTCTTTTGCCTGACTGCTGCCAATCACGATTCCCTGCTCATGATTGTTGGCCTCCGCAAATGCTTCCATCATTGGACGCATGGCAGACGTTGCCTCATTGACGACAATATAGGCTTTCTTATTCAAGGTCTTCGCAGCTCGATAAATGGCAACTGCAGAACCAAATGCATCCGCATCTGGCATCTTATGCCCCATAACGACCACTTTATCCTTGGTCTCCACCAGCTCGCGGAATGCCTGTGCTTTGACACGCGCCTTTACACGCGTATTCTTTTCCATCTGCTGGGTCTTACCACCGTAATAAGTAATTTGATCTTTCGTCTTCACCACAGCCTGATCTCCGCCTCTTGCAAGAGCCAGATCCATGGCACTTCTGGCATATTCCATACAATCCGTATAGGAACCGCCGCCGGAACCAATACCAATACTTAATGTGATAGCCATCTCATTTCCAATATTAACGGTCTTAATATCCTGCAGCAGATCAAAACGAGTCTCACGGATCTGTGTCAGTGCTTTTTCCTGCATGACTACAAAAAATCTGTCTTTTTCCAGCTTACGCACAATGCCGTCATAAGCCCCGAAATACTTGTTGATCTTTCTCTCGATCAGCGCCACCAGAAGAGAGCTTCTGACCTCTTCCACATTTTCCAGAGCTTCATCATAATTATCAATGTAAACCAGACCAACTACCATACGCTGGTCTTCATTCTCTCTGATCCGACGGTTGATCTCCGTGGTATCAAACAGATACAGAGCGATCAGGCAGCCTTCCACAGCTTCCGACTCGATGAGCTCTTCTGCATTTGGCAGACACTCATCCATCTGGATCCGTTTCATCTCCACCCGGTAATCTTCTTCTCCGTACTTCAGATTCACAGAAACGACTGGCTCTTCTTCTGTAGGAAGCAGTCCCTGGTTCAGTTCCGGAAATACCGTATTGATCGCTTTATTAAATTTCCCGATCTTTCCTGTGATCCTGTTGAACTCCCGGTTGCTCCACACGATCCGTCCATCCTCACTCAAAAGGACATAGGGAATCGCCAGCTCCTTCAGCAGATTCTTCTGGATCTGTCCATACTGGGTCGCAAAGGACACCATATCTGTATAGATCGATGGCTTGTTATATATATACAGACCTCCTGCAATCGCTGCATAAATGATGATCACGATTACCATAAGCAGCCCTGCCTGCGGTGAGATCAGATAAACACCCAACCCGGCCACCAGCAGCAGAAGCGTCAGATATAACGGCCATTTGATATAAAGCCGAAGCTTTCCTTTTATTTTCCCGAGTTTTCCCATGATATATGTTCTCCTCACTATCGTTCATTATACCATTATCCGTCTGTATGGACAAGTAATAAAACAGGCAGTGAGATTTTACAGATAATAAAAAGGACACCACATTATAAATGCGGTGCCCAAAAAGCTTGTTCTTATTCTGCAGTGTAAGGCATAAGAGCGATATGTCTTGCTCTCTTGATAGCTACGGTAAGAGCTCTCTGATGCTTTGCACAGTTTCCGGTGATTCTTCTCGGAAGAATCTTTCCTCTCTCAGAAACATATCTCTTTAATTTATTTACATCCTTGTAATCGATCTCATTATTTTCTTTTCCACAGAATACGCAGACTTTCTTTCTTCTGCGGCCGCCTCTTCTCATCTTCGGGGCATCGCCTTTTTCATTTTTGGTGTAAGCCATGATGGTTCCTCCTTTTCACGATTCTGATATCTTCTTCGATTGTTAATTGAACGGTAATTCCTCGTCAATTCCATCCGGAATGTTCATAAAACCATCTCCGGCTGCTCCTGAGGGACTCGGCGCAGACGGTGCCTGCGACTGATATCCACCACCCATTCCGCTGCTATTGCGAAGTGCATCGCTGGTAGCTTTGCTCTCTGCAAACTCGACTTCTTCTGCAACCACATCGGTGGTATACACTTTCTGTCCATCGCGATTGGTGTAGCTTCCGGTCTGGATGCGGCCACTGATTACCATACGCATTCCCTGACGGAAATATTTCTCAACAAACTCAGCAGTTCTTCCAAATGCTACACATCCGATAAAATCTGCGGTCTGCTCGCCATCTCTTCTTGCAACTCTGCGATCTACTGCAAGGGTAAATCTGGCAACTGCGGTAGCCTGCTCTCCATTGGAGTAGCGTACATCCGGGTCACGGGTCAGTCGACCCATCAAAATTACTTTATTCATTAACAATCACCTCTTATATGCTGTTCTTATGCGTCTTTGCGAACACACAAATAACGGATGACGTTGTCTACGATACGAACACGTTTCTCAACTTCTGCCGGGCAAGTAGCCGGTGCATCGAACTGAACGAAGTAGTAGAATCCTTCTTTCATCTTCTGGATCTCGTAAGCAAGTCTCTTCTTGCCAGCGTCTTCCACTTCTGTAACAGTACCGCCAAAGCGAGTGATAATCTCTTTCGCTTTCTCTACGGCTGCTGCTCTCTCGTCATCTTCGATTTTTGCATTCACAACAAGTGTTAATTCATATTTGTTCATGCTTTTACCTCCTTCTGGTCTCTGGCGCACGGTCATATTGCTATGCGCAAGGAATTTCTCTGATTACAGAGCTATAATATATCACAATAAAAGACTTTACCATATTTCCTGCTGAAAAGCAAGCAGAAAATGCAGATTTTGCGAATGTATTTGCAAATGCGAATGTAGCTCTGAATAATAACAAACTTCAGGCTTTGCGGATTCCTCTGGTATTCTTTTCCACCAGCTTCCGGGACACCATAACCTGATGTCCACACCCCATGCATTTCAGTCGAAAGTCTGCACCAACACGCAGGATCTCCCATTCCTGACTTCCACATGGATGGGGTTTTTTCAGTTTAATAATATCACCAATCTGATATTCCATATATTTTCCTCTTTCTTATAACTGGCTGAATATTTCACCGATAGGACCTTGTACCAGCAGATCTGCTCTGCTGTCCATAGGTGTCACTGATTTATTGATCAATACCAGTTTATTTCCATTATAATAGTCGATCAGTCCTGCAGCCGGATAGACCGTCAGAGAGGTTCCTCCAATAATCAACACATCTGCATGACTGATGGCTCTGATCGCCCCTCTCATAGTCGCATCGTCAAGACCTTCCTCATATAATACCACGTCCGGTTTGATGATACCTCCACATTTTTCACACTTCGGGATCCCCTTGCTCTCCAGCATATATCTGGCATCGTAAAATGCGCCGCATTTCTGGCAATAATTACGATGTACGCTGCCATGAAGTTCATAGACCATCTTGCTGCCCGCCGCCTGATGAAGACCATCAATATTCTGAGTTACAACTGCCTTTAACTTGCCTTCCTGTTCCCATTGGGCCAGCTTCTTGTGTGCTGCATTGGGCTTTGCATCCAATGCCAGCATCTTGGCCCGGTAGAATCGATAAAACTCTTCCGTATTTCTTCTGAAAAATGTGTGGCTTAAGATCGTCTCCGGCGGATAATCATACTGCTGGTTATAGAGACCGTCCACACTCCGGAAATCCGGAATCCCACTCTCCGTGGACACGCCTGCACCACCGAAAAATACAATGTTATCACTGTTGTCGATCCATTTTTTTAAGGTTTCCAATTCCTGCTGCATGATACGATCCTCCTGTTTATTCTTCTATCTCTTCCACATCCAAAGTGGAAAATAACTCTCCTTCCTGGAGAGATTTATCCAGACTTTCTATGCATAATGCCGCTGTGTACCCTTCATCTTTTACAGAAAGTAATCGGCATAGGTATTGTTTATGATTTATGTTCTGTATAATATATGGAACTTTCATCGCATTTTTTTTCACAGCATCACTTACATCAGAATCTTTACGGAATTCCACATAAAATCTGTCCAGGGGCGTAGCAAATCCCGTCCCCAGCACCTTCAGGAAGCTCTCCTTGACTGCCCAGTATTCATAAAACAGTCTCTGTCGTTCTGACTCCGGTACATTCTCATAAAAATGAAGTTCGTCCGGCTGCAGCAGCTTTCTCACCAGCGATTCCTTCGGCTCTTTCCCTGCATACTGCAGATCAATACCCACTTCCCGATCTGCCACCGCACAGATCACATAATCTCCGGAATGGGACCAATTCACATAGATACCCTGACGATCCTCCAAATAAGGCTTCCCGTGTTCATTTCTCTTATATTTCGCCGGAATCGGAATCCTGGCATCTACCTGCTGCAGACTTAAGTTTAATAATACTTCCGCGCCAAGAAAAAGCTGTCGTTCCCGTTCCCCTTTCTTACGGTCCGCCAGCTTCTTTCTTTCTTCTGTCAGATATGGACTCCACGAAGCAGCCAGGAAATCCTTCCCGACCGCTTTCATGGTAAATACTCGAATCATACGCTGCTCCTTCTATTGCTTTATTATACTAAAAATAAACAGGCAGAGCAATCCATAGTTTTAACCTCTTCCCAAGATCGCGTCAAGATCCTGCTCCGGAGCTGTGATGGGCTGCAGGTTATAGGCATCCCTCAGCACCTTCGTAACCCCTTCTGATAAAAATGCCGGGAACGTAGGTCCAAGATAAATATTTTTGATCCCCAGTGCCAGTAAGGTCAGCAAAATGCACACCGCCTTCTGCTCATACCAGGTCAGCACCAGAGTCAGCGGCAGATCATTAACCTCGCAGTCAAATGCTTCCGCCAGCGCAACCGCCACCTTGATTGCACTGTACGCATCGTTACACTGTCCCATATCCATGATCCGTGGAAGTCCTTCGATTTCTCCCAGATCCAGATCATTGAACCGGAATTTACCGCAGGCCAGTGTGAGCACCAACGTATCCATAGGAGTCTGCTTTACAAATTCCGTATAATAATTTCGTCCCGGCTGTGCTCCGTCACAGCCTCCCACCAGAAAAATGTGTTTGATCTTTCCCTGACGGATGGCACTGATCAACTTCTGAGCATTTGCCAGCACCGTTCCATGGGCAAATCCTGTGGTCATAATATGACCGCCATTGATTCCACTCATGCTTCGGTCATGCTCATAACCGCCCAGCTCCAGTGCCTGACGAATCAGTGGTGAAAAATCTTTCTTTCCGTCGACACCCTCCTGAATATGCACCATTCCTTCATAACCTACCACTGATGTAGTGTAGATCCGATCCTCATAACTTGGTCTTGGAGGCATCAGACAGTTGGTTGTAAATAATACCGGCGCCGGAATATCCACAAATTCCTTCTGCTGATTCTGCCATGCAGTTCCAAAATTTCCCGCCAGATGCTCGTATTTGGAAAGCTCCGGGTAACCATGAGCCGGCAACATCTCTCCATGGGTATAGACGTTGATCCCTTTCCCCTTGGTCTGTTCCAGCAACTCCTTCAGATCTTCCAGGTCATGACCGGATACCACGATAAACGGCCCTTTCTTAATGTCTGTATGAACCTTCGCAGGCACCGGTGTTCCGAAGTTCTCTGTATTAGCCTTATCCAGTAATTCCATACACTTCAGATTGACCCGGCCAAATTCCAGAATCAGCTCCAGCCACTCATTGACGGAATTTTCCCGGTTGATTTCACATAAGCCTTTGTAAAACCATTGGTTGATCTCCTCATCTCTCTGTCCCAGCCGGTCCGCATGATGGGCATACGCCGCCATACCCTTCATACCGAACAGTAACGTAGAACGAAGGGATACCAGATCCGTCTCTCCCACAAAGAGATCCACCACCGGGATCTCTTTCATCTCCAGCTTCTTACGCTCCTCCACTGCCCGATCGATCACTCCCTGGATTGCCTGATTATCAAAATTCACATTGGTCAGCGTGGTAAATAAGCCATCGATCAATAACCGGTCCGTCTCTCTGGTTCGTACTCCCTTTTCCTGCACCGCCTCCGCCAGCCGGATCAGGGCAATCACCAACTCATCCTGAAGCCTAGCCGTATCCGGCTGCTTTCCGCATACACCCACCTTCACACATCCCTTATTTCCAGCTGTCTGCTGGCATTGATAGCAAAACATATCTGACATTCTTCGTATCTCCTTGTCTTTTTGTTTTCACTATCCCCGGTTCTGGAAAATTTTATACGCAGGTAAACAGATTCTACATACATTTTGGCAATAAAAAAACTCCTTGTAATCAAGGAGTTAAGAGAGGCGACAACCAGATTCGAACTGGTGATATAGGTGTTGCAGACCTTTGCCTTACCACTTGGCCATGTCGCCATATTGAAAAGCTCCCCGAGTAGGGCTCGAACCTACAACACCACGGTTAACAGCCGTGTGCTCTACCATTGAGCTATCGAGGAATACTGAAGTTATTATACCTTCAAAACTGCATACAGTCAAATACTAAATCCATCTTTTTTAAAACCTATCCTAAACCATCTTGGTTAAGCCCTCGACCTATTAGTAACAGTCAGCTCCATGCATTAC
>ERZ773248.270-NODE-270-length-74522-cov-17.496623_pt1 | contig 74522 bp, 66 predicted proteins | sample MGYA00580518_ERZ773248 | MGnify/ENA primary metagenome ERZ773248 (study PRJEB29015, sample SAMEA2737762) | human gut metagenome | biome: human gut; feature: human-associated habitat; material: faeces | place: China | collected 2012 ...
TAACAATAAGAAATATTAGGAGACATTTTGGCTGCTATGGGTTTTCAGACAATCTCCCCCTTATCCTGGAAAACATCCCGAAGATTACAGCGGAGGATAAACTCCGTGATTCCTTGATGATGCAACACCGTATAATCATGTCCTTCCGGGATGATTGCTCCAGAAGTAGGTGTAAGAAATGGACGTAATGGGGCATCAGGAATCAGGTCTTTCAACCACTTTTCCAGGGTGATTTCACCTGCCTTCAAGTAATTGGAAAGAACACGGAAGTTATTTCGCATTCTTTTGTCTATCTGATCCAAAACCTTTTGCTGCTGGGCAACCGTGCTCTTTTCTTTCTTGTTTTCGTATGCCAAATCCGACATACTCTTATTGCGATAGACAGGCAATCTCTTTTGATAATCCAAGAAAAGAGTGCGCAATGTTTGATATGCATTCTCGGAAGGCTGTTTTGCCTGAAGATAGCCAACCATCTGGTCGATGGCACGCCACACGCCCACAGCCTCTGCTTTCGGTCCCTTTGTTGCCTCATGCTCTACCTGCATATCGTATTGACGAACGTTGGAAAAACTGAGACAGAGATTATTACCAAATCGCACAAAAAGATGGCGGTCTTTCTTGCCCTTGTACTTGATTTGCTTGACCACGCCAACCCAACCAGCCAAAGGTCCACTGAATATGCGGACGGTATCATTCTCCTGAATGAGGTCATCATATCGCTTATCTACTATACTCAGTCCCTCTATGCCATCTGCCACTTTATCACTGAAATAAATAAAATGCTCCATGTCTTCATCTGGAATAGTGGCAGTTTTGACAATGTCATCCGTGGATAAGTTCTTGACATCCTTACAAAGAAGATGTGCACTTGAGACTAGCTTTTCTTTCTGCAGTTCGCCTGTTTCCAGACTACGGATGAAATCTTCATAGACGAAATACCCCCAAGGTGTCAGTATTTTCTTCAAAACCTTGATGCTGTCTGCCTTGATAAACAGCAAACCATATATCAACGGGCGAAAACGGAAGCGTTCTTCTCCCTGGGCATTGACATACTTCGTTCGGCATTTGGGCAGATAGACAAACTTCACTATGCCTGGATATGTTTTTTCAAGAAACTCTTTCGTTTTTTGTTCTTGAAATTTGTCTGTATTGACTATAAACCACATAATTTGAGTGAAGAGTGATGAGTGAAGAGCGAAGAGCGAAGAATGAAGAGTAGGTGGATGTTATCTTCTGAACTTTCGCATATCAGGAAGTTAAAGGAGTTAAGGAAGTTAAGGAGTTAAGACGTATGTCTTGCTGCTTAAAAACTACGACAAAAAGACTATTGTCTTAACTCCTCAGCGACCGTAGGGAGCGATAACTCCTTTAACTTCATTAACTTCTGAACTTGCGAAACTTGAATTATCTTTAGTTGGCTGCAGAATATACCTCGGTTTCTCCTGAAAAGATTTCTCTCCCCGGATTATTAAGGTTGTGATATGTATCACAGCATTGAAAAATCAATAGACTAACTTCCACTAATCTTCAATACTTTTATGTCTTTCAGCCTTCTGCATACATGATGCAGGTAAGCCCGTGTTTAGCAAATTGTGTATCATACGCTTCGCTTATATGAAAGCCACACTTATATTATTATTATCTTCGTTCTTAAGAATCTCTACATAAGAGATATAGAATCTCCTTGCAAAAATACGAAAAATGTTGGAAACTAGCAAATTATGCGTGTTAAAAAATTAATATCGTTCTACGAAAATCAACATTTTTTTACTATTCTTTTCATATACAATCTCCTAAGTCGTTGATAGATAAAAGGTTTTCTGAATTTCTGTATTTCTCATGTAGAGATTCAGAAAAATTGGTTCATTTTGGTTCATTTTACGAAATCCCTCTTTTTATCCTTTTTTTTGTGGCTCATAAAAATAATAGGGACACCTCTGTCTCTTTCCAAGAAACAAAGATGCCCCTATTTATTAAGGTATCAGAGTCAGCAGCTCATATACCTTTTTATTTTTTCTCTATCGCATCAAAGATGATATCTGCCATCTTCGCTGCTCCCTTTGCATTCGGATGAATACCATCATTCAGCATCATATCACCATAGGTATATGAAGTATGGAGATCGATGAACTGACATTTGTTCTTCTTGGCGAGTTTCTTGATGATTGGCATTTCGCCATTCACAATCACGCTATCGCTGATAGTCCAAGTATCCTTAAAGGCAGGTATCGGTGAACAGAGATAGATTTTCGGCTTACTAGGCAATGCCTTCAAGGTATCAATCATCGCCTGCATGCTCTGGCGAAATTCATCTGCTCCGTGCGCCCAATTATGAGTCTTACTATCGTTGGTTCCCAACTTGACAATCACAATGTTAGGATTGAAAGCCTTCGCATCTCTCCATGCCAGTTCGTTCATGTAAGGCAAGTCACCCTTATTCATCATGGTACGGGCAGAAACACCAAAGTTCTTCACCTGATAACCATCCCCCAACTTCTTCTGCAGAACGGCAGGATACCCCTTGACAGGTGCCATTCCTATTCCAAAGCCATCAGTGATGGAATTACCAATACAAGCCACACGGACCGCATCCTCCTTTGGACCCTGGAAATGATTCAGCCAGGAAGTAAGGTCGTTCAACATCTGCTCGTGATAAGGGAAACCGTGAGCTGCATCACGGAAGCCCCAGCCATGACCGCAGGTAGGATAGACATGCATCGTACATTCATTACCCTCATTCCGCATGGCAGAATAATAAGCCACACCATTGGTAACCGGCGGAACCACCTCATCGTCACTCGACATCAGGATGATGGCACGGGGAGTAAGATGGCGGCGAACTGCCTTATCGTTAGACCATTCCTTCACCAGCTGAGGATTGGTCTTGCGCTCATCGCCCAGGAAATTGACGCAGGAACCCTTATGGGTGATGCGCTCATCCATGGAAATGACCGGATAGAAGAGAATGGAGAAATCAGGACGGGCATCATATTCAGCATGCGTGCTGACAGAAGAAGCCAGATGACCACCAGCCGAGAAGCCCATGATTCCCACATCCTCCTTATTGATATGCCAGACAGCAGCACTGTCACGAACCGTGCGCATAGCCTGATAGGCATCACTCAAAGGAATGTTACGGTCGCCCTTAGGCATACGATACTTCAGAACAAAGAAAGCAATACCCTGCCTGTTGAAATATTCCGCCCACTGATGCCCCTCATGATCCATTGCCAGATGGGAATAGCCACCACCAGGACAATCAACCACGGCACGGCCTGTAGGATTCTGAGGTAAATAACAAGTCAGCTCGCTCTGACCGTCAGCACTGTTTTTCAGTACGAATTTGCGGGCTGTAGATTGTGCCAATGCAGACAAAGCGCATAGCATCAGCACAGAAGAAATAACCATTTTTTTCATTGCCTTATCTTATTAGTTTCTTAAATCTCCGGCAAAGATACGCATTTTTTTGTTAATACTATGTTATATTTTCAACAATTTTCGGTTATTTTGTCCAAATCTCTTTGTCGTTTGTCGCTTTTTTATTATATTTGCAGCTATAATTTAAATATTGGCATTATTATGAAACAATTTTTCAAAAATGTAGCAGCCACCATCGTTGGTATCTTCGGATTCAGTATCATCATGGCGATACTCGGATTCATCTGCCTCATTGGTATGGTAGCAGCAAGCAGCAGCAAACCTTCACTGAAAGACAATTCGGTGATGGTGCTCAAGTTGCAGGGGCAGATCAGCGACAGAGTTGAGGACAACTGGCTGGGTGAACTGACAGGAGACAAGTTCAACAACCTTGGCATGAACAACATTCTCTCTGCCATCAAGAAGGCAAAGAATGAAGACAAGGTGAAGGGAATCTATCTGGAAACCGGTGTCCTGACTTCAGACTATGCGACACTTCAGGAAATTCGTGATGCACTGGCTGACTTCAAGAAGAGCGGCAAGTGGATCATCGCATACGGTGACCAATATACTCAAGGAGGCTATTACCTGGCATCTGTTGCCAACAAGGTCTACATCAACCCGGAAGGTATGGTAGACTGGCATGGTATTGCCTCACAGACACAATATATAAAAGATGTGGCAGCTAAGTTTGGCGTTCATTTCAATATCGTAAAGGTGGGCAAGTACAAGAGCTTCACAGAAATGTATACCGAGGACAAGATGAGCGATGCCAACCGCGAGCAGGTTACCCGATACGTAACCGGACTCTGGCAGAAGGTGCTTACCGACGTCAGCAAGAGCCGCGGCATCAACAAGGATTCGCTGAACCATTATGCCGACGGACTGATGGTATTTGAAGACAGCAAGCTCCTGAAGACCCGCAAGATGGTAGACGGATTCTGCTATTACGATGAAATCAGGGATGTGGTCAAGAAGCAGCTCGGACTGAAAGCTGACGACAAGATCAAGCAAGTATCAATGGCTGACGTGAATGCTGCCATTGACGACAGCAATATCCTTGCCGACCAGATTGCCGTATATTACTGTTCCGGAAGCATTGTCAGCACAGCTACTCCTAGCCTCTACGGGAATGAAGAGCAGATTGTCAGCACCACGGTCATCAAAGACTTGCAGGCCCTGGGTGATGACGAGAGCATCAAGGCTGTTGTACTCCGCATCAATTCGGGCGGTGGCGACGCCTACGCTTCAGAGCAGATCTGGCGTGCCGTCAGTGAGTTGAACAAGAAAAAGCCTGTGGTGGTTTCCATGGGAGGAATGGCAGCATCAGGTGCATACTATATGAGTATGGGAGCCAGATATGTCATGGCACAGCCTACTACCCTGACCGGCAGTATCGGCATCTTCGGTGCCCTGCCAGACTTCAGCGAGCTGATGACCAAGAAGTTGGGATTCAAGTATGACGAGGTGAAGACCAACAAGAACAGCGGCTATGGAGCCGCAGGAAGCAGCCGTCCATGGACAGCCGACGAGATTGCCAGCATGCAAGGATACGTGAACCGCGGTTATGCCCTCTTCCGTAAGCGTGTAGCTGACGGCAGAAAGATGAGCGTGAACCAGGTAGAGAATATCGCACAGGGAAGAGTATGGTTGGGAACAGACGCCAAGAACATCAAGCTGATAGACGGTTTCGGCAGTCTGGACGATGCTGTAGCCAAGGCAGCCCAACTGGCAAAGATTTCAGACTATGGTACTACCGAGTATCCTATGGCAGCCGACTGGCTCACCCAGCTGATGGGCGAACTGTCGGGCAATGGCGGCAGCTATCTCGACGAACAGCTGCAGTTGACATTAGGCGACCTGTACAAACCATTCATGCTGATTCGCAGCATCAAGGAGAAGGAGCCAGTGCAGGCAGCCATGCCATTCGTGCTCAATATACATTAATATATAATAAGGTGTAAAAAACAAAGGAGAGAGACATGAGAACAGAAGGTGATCTTATCAAGGTCAATGATTGGTTATTACCACTGAGTTGGATATACGGTTCCATCGTGAGATTCCGCAACTGGCTCTTCGACATCGGACTGAAGAAGAGCAGAGCATTCTCGATACCGGTTATCTCTGTGGGCAATATTACCGTGGGTGGTTCGGGAAAGACTCCCCATGTGGAATATCTTATCCGATTGCTTCACGACAAAGTGAAAACTGCCGTACTCTCCCGTGGCTACAAACGAAAGAGTCACGGCTATGTGCTAGCCGATGAAAATACCGAGATGACAGAGATTGGCGATGAACCCTTCCAGATGCACCAGAAATTCAAGGACATCTATGTTGCAGTAGATGCCAAAAGAGTAAGAGGTATTGACCATCTGCAGAACGACGGAGAAACCAAGGACGTGGATGTGGTATTGCTGGACGATGCCTTCCAGCACCGCTATGTCAAGCCAGGCATCAACATCCTGCTGGTAGATTATCACCGTCTCATCATCTATGACAAGATGATGCCGGCAGGAAGGCTTCGCGAACCGCTGAGCGGAAAGAACCGTGCCGACATCGTGATCATCACCAAATGTCCGAAGGACCTGAAGCCGATGGAGTTCAGAGTGCTGACCAAGGCGATGAACCTCTACCCTTTCCAGAAGCTCTACTTCACCTGCATTGACTATGATACCCCAAAGGGTGTATTCAACGGCAAGGAACTGAAGCCAAAGGAAATCAAGAGCGATGAAGAGGAAGAAGTGAAAGACCCTGCCCTGACGGGAATGACCGACTATCATGTGCTGCTCCTGACGGGTATTGCATCGCCCAAACAGATGGAACACGACATCAAGCCAATGGCAAAGGGAGTACAGACCCTCTCCTTCGGTGACCACCATCAGTTTAAGCGCAAGGATATCGACCGCATCAACAGCACCTTCGAAGCCATGCCGGAACCCCGTATCATCATCACGACAGAAAAAGACGCCGTGAGACTGAGAGATACAGAGGGACTCTACGAAACTGTAAAAGAAAGCATGTATGAACTGCCTATCAAGGTAAGCTTCATGCTGGAGCAACAAGATAATTTTAACGAAAAAATCATTAGCTATGTACGAAAAAATTCAAGAAACAGCATCCTGGCTAAAAGAAAGGATGACAACAAGTCCGAAAACGGCAATCATTCTGGGAACCGGTCTAGGACAATTAGCTTCAGAAATAACTGATAGTTATGAATTTCCATACAGCGAGATACCCAACTTCCCGGTTTCTACCGTAGAAGGCCATGCCGGCAAACTCATCTTCGGTAAGCTGGGCGGCAAGGACATCATGGCAATGGAAGGCAGATTCCATTACTATGAAGGATATAACATGAAGGAGGTTACCTTCCCTGAGCGCGTGATGCACGAACTGGGCATCGAGACCCTCTTCGTCAGCAATGCATCTGGAGGTATGAATCCTGACTTCGAAATCGGTGACCTGATGATTATCGACGACCATATCAACTTCTTCCCAGAGCATCCGCTGCGGGGCAAGAACTTCCCTACCGGTCCCCGATTCCCTGACATGCACGAGGCTTACGACAAGCAGTTGCGTGATTTGGCTGACGAGATTGCCAAGGAGAAAGACATCAACATCAAGCATGGTGTATATGTAGGTGTTCAGGGGCCTACCTTCGAGACTCCTGCAGAGTATCGCATGTATCGCGTCTTAGGCGGTGACGCTGTAGGTATGAGTACCGTTCCGGAGGTTATCGTGGCTCGCCATAGCGGCATTAAGGTGTTCGGCATCAGTATCATCACCGACCTCGGTGGCTTCGACGTTCCTGTAGAGGTGAGCCATGAGGAGGTACAGGTTGCAGCCAATGCCGCCCAGCCAAAGATGACTGAGATTATGCGAGAAATGATTCGCAGAAGCTAACTGTCAATTATAAATTATAAATTATTAATTATTAATTATCTTGGATATAGCAAAGTTGGGTGAATTTGGTCTCATCGACCATCTCACCAAAGGATATGAAAACAAAAACGCTTCTACCGTCTACGGTGTAGGCGATGACTGTGCCGTGATGCACTATCCCGACAAGGAAGTGCTCATTACTACAGACATGCTGATGGAGGGAGTACATTTCGACCTCACCTATATCGACATGCAGCACCTGGGTTACAAGAGTGCGATGGTGAACATCAGTGACATCTTCGCCATGAACGGAACCCCTAGACAGATGGTAGTAAGCATCGCATTGAGCAAACGTTTCAAGGTTGAAGACCTGGATGATTTCTACAAGGGTCTGCGCATGGCTTGCGACAAATGGGGCATTGACATCGTGGGTGGAGATACCACCTCTTCGCTTACTGGTCTTGCCATCAGCATTACCTGCATCGGTGAGGCCAACAAGGAAGACATCGTTTACCGCAGTGGTGCGAAGGAGACCGACCTCATCTGCGTTTCGGGCGACTTAGGTGCAGCCTATATGGGACTTCAGCTGCTGGAGCGGGAAAAAGCAGTATACTACGGACAGGTGGAAGACATCCGCAAGAAGATGGCAGAAGCCAAAGCAAAGGGAGACGACCAGAAGTTGGCTGCCCTCAACCGAGACCTGGCAGAGATGCGCAACTTCCAGCCCGACTTTGCCGGCAAGGAATACTTACTGCAAAGACAGCTTCAACCGGAAGGACGAGGCGACATCATTGCCCAACTGAGAGAAGCAGGAATCCGTCCTACGGCCATGATGGACATCAGCGACGGACTGAGCAGTGAACTGATGCATATCTGCGAACAGAGTCATTGCGGATGCAGAGTGTACGAGAAGAACATCCCTATCGACTACCAGACAGCCGTACAGGCAGAGGAATTCAACATGAACCTCACCACCTGTGCCATGAACGGTGGTGAAGACTATGAACTTCTCTTCACAGTACCTATTGGTGACCATGCCAAAATCGAGGAGATGGAAGGCGTGAAGCAGATAGGCTACATCACCAAGGAGAGCCTGGGCAAATTCCTCATCACACGAGATGGTCAGGAATTCGAGCTCAAAGCTCAGGGTTGGAATCCTTTGAAAGACTAGATTTAGTTAATAAACATTAAGCAAGAGAAAATATTTCGTTTTCTCTTGCTCAATTTAAATTTTTATTGTACCTTTGCAACCGCAAAAGAAATGGTGCCATAGCTCAGTTGGTAGAGCAAAGGACTGAAAATCCTTGTGTCCCCGGTTCGATTCCTGGTGGTACCACTCCTCCTTTCATTTAGGCGGTTTCTAACTTCGGTTGGAGCCGCCTTTTTCGCATAAAGGAACTAACGAAACAGATATTACAAACAATATAAACAATACTTAAAGACTTATGAAGAAGATTTTGATTTCTTTATTGGCAATCTTCGGAATGGCAGCTACGGTATCTGCCATCGAAGCCAAAGACTACAGCAAGTATTATCAAAACTTGCCAGTACAAATGCAACAGCCTACTCTTCCTTCTATTCCTGACAACCACGTAAGTATTCTGGAATGTGGCGGCAATGGAGACGGACAGGCGATGAACACCCAAGCCTTTGCCAAGGCTATCAGCAAACTGAGCAAAATGGGCGGTGGTCATCTGAACGTGCCTGCAGGTATCTATCTCACAGGACTCATCTCTCTGAAAGACAACATCGACCTGCATCTGGAGAAGAATGCCATCATCGTATTCTCTGAAGACAAGAACGACCTCATCAAGATAGACGAAGAAACCGGAAAGAAAGAGAACCGCGCCACACCAGCCATCAATGCCAGCAAGCGCAAGAACATTTCCATCACCGGTGAAGGAACCATCGACGGAAACGGTGAATGGTGGAGACCGGTGAAGAGAAGCAAGGTGAGCGATGTGGAATGGAACCAGTTCAAGCAGATGGGTGGTACCCTCAACGAGAAAGGCGACATCTGGTATCCGCTCCATCTGAAACATACTCCAAATGTTGTTGACAACATTGATGACCAGGAAAAGGTACGCAACCACATGATCCGCTTCACCAGTTGCGAAAACGTGCTGGTCCAGGGCGTCACGCTCCTGAACAGTCCCCGCTTCCACCTCATCCCTACCCGATGCAAGAACGTGATTATCGACGGTATTACCGTAAAATGTCCTTGGAATGCACAGAATGGTGATGCCATCGACATCTCAAGCTGCAAGGACGTACTCATCGTCAACAACATGGTAGATGCAGGTGATGACGGTATCTGCATGAAGGGTGGCGCAGGTGCTGCCGGTGTTGCTGCCGGTCCTTGTGAAAACATCAACATCCAGGACAACACCGTTTATCATGCCCATGGCGGTTTTGTCATCGGCAGTGAGTTCAGTGGCGGCATGAAGAACATCGTAGTACGCAACAACACCTTCCAGGGAACCGACGCCGGCCTGCGTTTCAAGAGTTCCGTGAAGAGGGGCGGTACATCAGAGAACATCTTCATCGACCATATCTATATGACCGATATTACAGGAGATGCCATCACCTTCGAGACCACCTACTGGGACAACCACGTGGGAGCAAAGAAGCAGGCAGCCCCAGTAAAACAGGAGTACCTGCCAAACTTCCAGGACATCCACATGAGCGACATCTATGTGCGTGGCTGCAAGAACGGTATCGTTGCCCACGGAGCAGAAGGTATGGTTCACGACATCACCGTCAAGAACGCATACATCTTCTACAACAACCAGGCACAGGACATAGACGATGCCTGCAAGATCAAGCTCGACAACGTACACTTTGCTACTTTCGCAAAGTAAAGCAAACGACTACTTCACTACGGTAAGTATCTGATTGCAGACCGTGAAGTGAATATCCATACCCTCATAAGGCATTCCATATACCTTATGAGGGTCTTTTTGATAATGCGGACGAGGATCTTGCGCCAGTACCTCTTTCAGAATCCCGATCTTTTCTTCCGTCATTCCCTGAGACAGCAGAAAGTTTTTTACCGTATCAGATATTTCAACCTGCAACTTATCCCACCTGCGTTCATCAACAAACCCGCTTCGGGCATCCGGATGACAATCGGCATATACCACATAAGGCTTGATATCATATATCGGAGTCATGTCCATGAGGTCGGCCCCTTTTACATGGATAACAGGTCCTTTACAGGTCTCCCACTCAATTCCCGAAATTCTGACAGACGACAATCCAATATTATTGGGACGAAAGGGACTGCGGGTAGCAAAGACTCCCACCTTCTCATTGCCCCCCAATACCGGAGGACGAACCACCGGACTATTGGCTTTGTGCTTATTGGCTGAAAATTCCCAAATCAGCCAAAGGTAGTCGAAACCCTCCATGCCACGAAGGGCATCAGGATTGCGATACTCCGGTTCAAAAACTATCTGACCTTCGAGTTCAGCCACCAGTCCAGCCTGCTTAGGAATACCAAACTTACTGCTGAACGGTGAGCGAAAATGTGCTATCGGTTTTATCTCCATATCTTCTCATTATTATACATTATAATAATAAGTACGAAAAAAGGAGATATTTATTTTGCAGTATGCATAAAAAAATGTACCTTTGCAATCAGAATAAATAACAGAAACAATGAAAATACAAAGACCAACGTATGAAATCTGGTTGCAGAAACCAGGAGAGCTCGGCGTCTATCAACAGATAGAACGCGCAGGAAGAGTTTGCTACAAAAGTGAGAACAACACAACCGATGATTCGGCAAAGCCTTTTGTCGGTCGCATGATAGAGAGTGAACATTATGCCATGCTGGAACACGGCACCATCTATCTTGTGTGCAACCACGGGGAGCTTCCTCTTTATCTTAACAACAAGTTCTCCCGCTGCAACACCACCGATGGCAAGGACTACATCACCACCAACCTGAGAGTGTTGGCAGAAAACAAGGCGATGGACGACTTGAAATACCTCACCGACTATGAGGAAGGCAAACACGAGTTGCGCATCACGGTTCATTTCACTACCCAGATCAGCATTACCCGTGAATACAACCGTCACCGTGCCAACTCCATGGCAGAGCAGAGCACGAGATACTGCAACTATTCGAAGAACAAATTCGACAACGAAATAACCATCAACCTCCCTACATGGGTAGCGGAAGAAGGTTTCGACGGCTCAGAAGATCCCAGTGACTACCAGTTGTCCGACCTCTGTCTGGACATTGCAGAAAACCGTTCAGCAGAATGGAACAAGCTGACCACATGGATTTTTGCCAATGAAGCAGCCGAGTTTGCCTACATGCAACTGATAAAGGCCGGTTGCAAGCCACAAGAGGCACGTGCCATCTTACCATTGGATTGCAACACCGAGTTGGTTCACACCGCTTTCATCAGTGACTGGAAGCATTTCTTCGACCTTCGTGCCCTAGGCACAACAGGTGCTCCTCACCCAGATGCCAAAGTTCTCGCCTTGCCACTGATGGAGGAATTCAAGAAAAAGGGATATCTGAAATAAAGAACTTCCCCTTATACGAAAATTTGGTTAAAAAATACAAAAAAGCACGGCAATGAAGTAGATTTTCTATTTTTCGTACATAACGAATAGAATAATTTACTATATTTGCAACGTGTTTTTCATAGTATTAGATTTAAGGTTATCAAGGTTGGGGCTACAGCGGTAGCCCTTTTTCGTATCTGAAAGGTAGATACAGTATAGGTTCAGAGGTATCATTTTAAGTTTTTTGATGTTTTTTCTCAAAAAGTTTCCAAAATATTTGGTGGAATCAAAAAAACATTGTACCTTTGCACCCGCTTAAGAAAACCAAGCTATAGTCATCCGACCGAATTTGGAGAGATGGTAGAGTGGTCGATTACAACGGTCTTGAAAACCGTCGTACCGAGAGGTACCGGGGGTTCGAATCCCTCTCTCTCCGCAAGAGCCTTCTGAAAGAAATTTCAGAAGGCTTTTTCTTTTCTATATCCCCTTATCATTCTCCCTTACTTTTCACTTTTAGCAGTAAGAATCAAAAAAAGTTGCCGAAATATTTGGTGGAATCAAAAAAATATCGTACCTTTGCACCCGCTTAAGAAAACCAAGCTATAGTCATCCGACCGAATTTGGAGAGATGGTAGAGTGGTCGATTACAACGGTCTTGAAAACCGTCGTACCGAGAGGTACCGGGGGTTCGAATCCCTCTCTCTCCGCAAAAGCCTTCTGAAAGAAATTTCAGAAGGCTTTTTTAGTATTTAGCTATACAATACAGAATACCATATAAAAAGAAATGATGATAGATCGCTGTTACATAGAAACAACCAATACATGCAATCTCAACTGCCACTTCTGCCCTAAACATACCAGGGAAAAGAGACAGTTGACCGCAGAGGAATTCAACCAGCTCACAGACAAGCTCAAAGGCAAGGTATGCTTCCTTTATTTCCACCTGATGGGAGAACCACTGCTCCACCCTCTCCTGCCACAGTTTATCACGACTGCAAGAGAAAAGGGATTCAAGACTGTACTGACATCGAACGGAACCCTGCTGCATCGTGCCATGGAACTTCTCGATACACTTCCCCACAAAATACAACTCTCGCTACATTCGCACGAAAGCAACGCCAAGGGGGAACTGTCCAGCTATATGGACGAGGTGATGACCTTCTCTACACAAGCTGCAGCAAAGGGAACCTGCATCGTACTAAGACTTTGGAACCAGGGCGGAAGAGACAAGGAAAACGAAGAAATAATGAGACTCATCGAAAAATATGCTCCTAAACCCTGGAAGGAACGCCCAGACGGTTACCGCCTCTGCGACAACCTTTATCTGGAATTCGACAGAAAATTCGAATGGCCCAACTTCGAAAACGATATCAGGAACAACAAGAACGAAGAAGAAAAGAAACGGGAAGTTTTCTGCAAGGCTTTAATCAAACAGATTGGCGTACTTGCAGACGGCACCCTGGTGCCTTGCTGTCTGGACCATAACGGAGATGTTGCACTGGGAAATCTCCTGCATCAATCCCTGGAAGAGATTCTTTCTTCAGAAAGAGCCCAAGCTATGATAGAGGGGTTCAAGCACCATACGGCAACCGAAGCCCTCTGCGAAAACTGCGAATCGGCATTGGTAAAAAACAGTTTTCGAGGCAAGGCAAGAAGCTGACATGAAACTTTATCGCAAAAATATTTGGTTATTTCAAATATAAATCGTACATTTGCAACGATTTTATGCCGCAAGAAACGACAGTATTTTTTTAACAATAATAGAACATAATGAAAAAACTAATGACCATTATTGTTGCCATCTTCTGTATGGCACAATTGTATGCAGTCAGTCCAGTAAAACAATGGGGACAACTGCAAGTAAAGGGAGCGCAACTATGCGACCAGAGTGGAAACCCTGTAGTATTAAGAGGCGTGAGCCTGGGATGGCACAACATCTGGCCCCGATTCTACAACAAGCAAGCCGTAAAATGGCTCGCCACTGACTGGCATGCCAACATCATCCGTGCAGCGATGGGCATTCAGATAGAAGACAACTATCTGGAGAACCCTGACTTTGCCATGAAATGCATCACACAGGTAGTAGATGCCGCCATCAAGAACGGCACATACGTAATCATCGACTGGCACGCACACAAAATGCACACAGAGGAAGCCAAAGCCTTCTTCGGCAAGATGGCACAGAAATACGGTAAGTATCCAAACGTACTCTATGAACTCTACAACGAACCCGTAGAGGACAAATGGGAAGACCTGAAGGTCTACGCCAAGACCATCATTACCGAAATCAGGAAATATGATCCAGACAACATCATACTGATGGGTTGCCCACATTGGGATCAGGACATCGATCTTGTTGCTAAAAGTCCTATCAACGGTGTAAGCAATGTGATGTATACCCTGCATTTCTATGCAGCAACACACAAGGACTATCTGCGCGACAAGCTAGAAGCAGCCGTAAAGAGCGGACTTCCTGTATTCGTATCAGAATGCGCCGGCATGGAAGCATCCGGCAACGGTCCTCTGGCTCCAGAGGAATACCAGAAATGGCTCGATGTCATGGAGAAGAACAAGGTGAGTTGGGTAAACTGGTCGGTAAGCGACAAAGACGAAACCTGCTCCATGCTCCTACCTCGTGCCAAGGCTACAGGCAACTGGACTCCAGACCTTATCAAGCCATGGGGCAAAATGGTAAAGGAAGCATTGACAAAATACAATAATTAGCCACTTGGTACACTCCTGTCAAGCAAGAGTGTACCAAGTTTTTTTATATTCAACCAACAGGAGTAAGAAATGAAATACTACACAGCATTAACAATAGCCGGTTCTGACAGTTGTGGAGGAGCTGGTATCCAGGCAGACATCAAGACCATGTCAGCCTTAGGCGTATACGCAGCTTCTGCCATTACAGCCATCACCGTACAGAACACCAAGGGTGTATATGGCATACAGAACGTAGAGCCGGAAATCGTGAAAGGACAGATAGAAGCCGTGATGGACGACATCCAACCGGATGCCATCAAGATAGGAATGGTCAATGACCGTGACACTATCAAAGCCATTGCCAATACCCTCAAGAAGTATCAGGGAAAATACCAGCATCTCGTTATTGACCCGGTAATGGTATCTACCAGCGGATGCCGACTCATGCAGGAGGATGCCCTGGATATCTTCATCTCAGAGCTTCTGCCTCTTGCCACATTACTGACACCCAACATTCCCGAAGCAGAGATTCTGGCAGAAATGAAAATCCAGAATGCAGAAGACATCAAGACCGCAGCCTCAGCCATCAGCAAACTGGGATGCAAATTCGTACTTATCAAAGGTGGTCACTTCGACGGAAAAGAAAAGATAGACTATCTCTTCGAAGAAGGAAAACTCATCACCAGCTATCGGGGGCTCAGCATCAACACCCGCAATACCCACGGTACCGGCTGCACCCTGTCATCTGCCATCACATCTTATCTGACAAAGGAAATGGACATGAATACCGCCATTGCCATGGCTAAGACTTACCTGTCTGGAGCCATTCTCGCCGGAAAAGACGTAAAAACAGGAGATGGACACGGTCCGGTAAACCATTTCTACGAACCCAAGACACTTTCTACTAAATAGATAAAAAGCAAATGAAATGGATAGTTATCACCTTGCCTGAATTCATCAGAAACGAAGCAGGCTACATAGAACAGTTATTTGAAAGCGGTATCGATCTTCTACATCTCCGTAAACCCGAAGCCAGCCTGGAGGATTATGAGAATCTGATACAGAAGATCGATGCCAAATGGTATCCGCAGATAGTCATACATGAACATTTTGAACTCTGCGAGAAATATCATCTTCATGGAATTCATCTCAACAAGCGCAATTCCGGGATTCCCAAAGATTATAAAGGACACATTTCCCGTTCATGCCATAACTTCCAGGAAGTAACGGCTGCACTAAACATACCCAGCAAGGAAAATCCCGAAGGAAACGCTCCTGCATCCAAGTCTATCTACGACTATGTGTTCCTAAGTCCAATCTTTGACAGCATCTCGAAGAAAGACTACCGCCACTCCTTTACCAACAAGGATCTGGAAGACGCAGCCTACTATGGCATCATCAACGAAAAAGTTATAGCATTAGGAGGAGTCATCCCCGAGTTTATCCCGCAATTGAGAGCCTGGAACTTTGGTGGAGCGGCATTCCTGGGGGCAGTATGGAACGAGCGGCACAAATACGATTGGCCCGATTATCTGAACAACATCCAAAAAAGGCTTACACCTTCAAAGGCAAAGAACACACTTAATGGTTCAAATATTTGGTAGTTAGCCAAAATAATTGTACTTTTGCACCCATGATTTATCCAGATAATTTTGAAAACAAGATAGGATTCAACGAAATCCGCAAGATGTTACGCGAAAGATGCCTCTCTCCACTTGGTAAAGAACAAGTGGACAAGATGGCATTCAGCGATGAAGCTGAAGAAGTAAACGAATGGCTCATGCAGGTGCGTGAGTTCCGCAGACTGATGGAGGAAGTAGAAGACTTTCCCCTGCAGTATTTCTATGACGTCAGGGAAAGTATCCTCCGCATCCGAGTAGAAAACACCCACTTGGAAGAAGACGAGCTTTTCGATTTGAGACGTTCGCTTGCAACCATCGCAGGCATGGTGAAGATTCTGAATCATAGTGATGAAGACGACGGGCACGCAGAACCGGAAGACGGCTGGCGCAGAGAAAAGAAATACCCTTACCCTGCCCTACACCGACTGTCACAAAACGTGATGACCTTTCCTCAGCTGATTCAGAGAATAGACCAAATCCTTGACAAATTTGGAAAGATACGAGATAATGCTACCCCGGAACTCCTACAGATCAGAAGAGAACTGGCAAAGACTGAAGGTAGTATCTCCCGTACATTATATAGTATATTACGAACAGCCCAAAGTGAAGGTGTTGTTGAGAAAGACGTGACTCCTACCCTCCGTGACGGCAGACTGGTAATACCGGTCATCCCTACCTTGAAAAGAAAGATCAAAGGTATCGTACACGACGAGAGTGCTACGGGTAAAACCGTCTTCATCGAACCGACCGAAGTGGTAGAAGCCAACAACCGTGTGCGTGAACTGGAAGGTGAAGAAAGAAAGGAGATTATCCGCATCCTTACCGATTTCACCAACAAGGTTCGTCCTTTCTCAAAAGAGATTCTTGACAGTTACCGCTTCCTTGCCATCATCGACCTGATTCAGGCGAAACAAAAGCTGGCAGATACCTTCAAAGCTATCGAGCCTGAGGTAGAAGACCATCCGCACGTAGACTGGATCCGGGCTATCCACCCTCTGCTCCAGCAGTCATTACAGAAGAAAAATGAAAAGGTAGTACCTTTAGACATCACACTGACCAAGGAAAAGCGTATCCTGATCATTTCCGGTCCGAATGCCGGAGGTAAATCCGTATGCTTAAAGACAGTGGGACTGCTCCAATATATGCTGCAATGCGGACTGAGTATCCCCGTAAGTGAGAGATCAAAGACAGGTGTATTCAAAAACATCATGATTGATATTGGTGACGAACAGAGCCTGGAGAACGACCTCAGTACGTATTCATCCCACCTCCTGAACATGAAAAATATGATGAAAGCCGCCAATAGCGACACCATCATATTGATAGATGAGTTTGGTACCGGTACAGAACCGGGTATCGGAGGAGCCATCGCAGAGGCAGTACTCGATAAATTCTGCAAGCAACAGGCTTATGGAGTCATCACGACCCACTATCAGAACCTGAAACATTTTGCAGACAGTCATGAAGGTGTGGTTAATGGTGCCATGCTCTACGACCGTCATGAGATGAAAGCACTCTTCCAGTTAGCCATCGGCCGTCCAGGCTCTTCTTTTGCCATCGAAATAGCAAGAAAGATCGGATTGCCAGAAGAGGTTATCAAAGAAGCTTCAGACATCGTAGGTTCAGAATATATCCAGAGCGACAAGTACCTCCAGGACATTGTACGCGACAAGCGATACTGGGAAAACAAACGCCAGAATATCCACCAGCGAGAGAAGGATATGGAAAAAACCATCTCCAAGTATGAAAGTGATATTGAGGATATCGAACGAAGCAGAAAAGCCATTCTCAAGAAAGCCAAGGAAGAAGCTGCAGAACTCCTGAAGGAAAGTAACAAGAAGATTGAGAATGCCATCAGAGAGATTCGAGAGAGTCAGGCAGAGAAGGAGGAAACCCGCCGCATCCGTCAGGAACTCGATGCCTTCAAACAGGAGGTTCAGGAGATTGACACCAAGGAATCGGATGACAAGATAGCCCGCAAGATAGCCCAGATTCAGCAGCGCAAGGAGCGGCATGCCAAGCGACAGGCTGAAAAGAAGGAGACCCAGGAGAAGGCTGCGGCAGCCCTGCGTAATGCACAGAACAAGGCTCAGGCAGAAAGCAAACGGGAGATAAAAGCCGGTGATACGGTTCGTATCAAAGGATTGACAACTATCGGAAAAGTGGAAAGCATCAACGGTGATACCGCTACTGCCGTATTCGGAGGTATGAGAACCAAAATGCGTCTGAACAGACTGGAGCATGCTACGGCTACAGTAGAGAATGTGGACAAGACCGAGGAACGCAAGGAAAACCTTGCCTCTTACGGTATCAGCAAGGAAACCAGAAAAACCATTGATGCCCACAAGACCAACTTCCATCAGGATTTGGATGTAAGAGGCATGCGTGGTGATGAAGCATTGAATGCTGTACAGTATTTTATAGATGATGCCATCCTGGTAGGTATGCCACGTGTCCGCATCCTTCATGGAAAGGGCAACGGTATCCTCAGACAACTCATCCGCCAATATTTGAGCAGCGTCCCTAATGTGACCCATTATGCAGATGAGCATGTACAGTTTGGCGGTGCAGGAATCACGGTGGTAGACTTTTAAGTGAAGAATGCTTCTTCCTCTTAATATAGAAGAATGCTTCTTCCTCTTAATATAATAAGGTGAAGTATGGAAAAGGAGGCAAGATTTGCCTCCTTTTCCTAAATAAACGTTAACAAGCAAAACTTTTTCTGCAAAACATTTGGCAGGATAAGAAAAAAGCAGTACCTTTGCACTCGCTTAAAAGCAATAACCGCTTTCAAGTTTATGAGACGGACAAGTCTCATACGACCAGCTCCCTCGGAATCCCCCAGGATGGGAACATAGCAAGGGTACTTGGTTGTAGCGGTGCGATATGAATCGCTTGTCCACCCGCCTCTTTAGCTCAGTTGGCCAGAGCACGTGATTTGTAATCTCGGGGTCGTTGGTTCGAATCCGACAAGAGGCTCAAAAAGGAATCTTCTTTCAGAAGGTTCCTTTTTTATTTTATCTAAGTTTGGTACAACCGAAACAAAAGTTTCCCGACGCTTTGAAGTGTACAAAACAAACAGAAACATATATTTTTCTATCTTTCAAGGCGTTTTATCTTTAATTATATATAAATATTTTCACCCTTTACACCTTATATAATAAAAAAGTTGTATTTTTGCAAATTGATATATTACATTCGCAGAAATACATTATAACAATGAATACAGAAAATAACGAAAATCAAGAAGAGAAGAAGACAGACGAGCAGACGCAAAAGGTTAAGATCTACATCATCGATACGGGTAAGATCAAACAAACCAAAGCGTTTGCCCGACAAGATGGAGCAATTCTTGGCATCGTATGGATAGCCAGCTTCGTCTGCACCATGATGGCAGTAGAACCAAAGTACCAGATGCTGGGGTTACTATCCAACATTCTGATTATCTCTACCCCATTCGTGGTAGCAAAGAGATTGAAGTATTTCCGTGACTTCGTAAGAGAGGGACATATTTCTTTCAGACACGGATTATACTATTGCATCCAGACATTCTTCTATGCAACCCTACTGCTCACCATCGTGCAGTATCTCTGGTTCCGATTCATGGATACAGGCATGTTTATGACTCAGCTTCAAACCAACTACCAGATGATAGCACAGGTTTATCAGTTGACAGCAGAGGAAACAAAAGCTCTCTTCGATGCCATCTCTATGATGAAACCAATAGCATGGGCATCCATGTTTATGATTACCGACCTGGTTGCTGGAGCAATACTCAGTCCGATACTTGCTGCCATATTCGCCAAAAAGAAAATAGCCAATTAGGTTTCAGATAAAAAATAAATTCTCAAAACATCAGATAAAATGGATATTTCAGTTATCGTTCCTCTGTTCAATGAGGAAGAGTCGCTGCCAGAACTCTTCGCCTGGATCAAACGGGTGATGGATGCCAACGATTTCACTTACGAAGTTATCTTTGTGAACGACGGTTCTACCGACCGTTCATGGAACGTCATAGAAGAACTTGCCGAGAAAAACGAGCAGGTAAAAGGAATCAAATTCCGCCGCAACTACGGAAAGAGTCCTGCCCTCTACTGTGGATTCAAAGAGGCACAAGGTGATGTAGTCATCACTATGGATGCCGACTTGCAGGATTCACCTGACGAGATACCAGGTCTCTACGAAATGATAAAGAAAGATGGTTTCGATCTTGTATCGGGTTATAAACAGAACCGCAAGCAGGGAGACCCTCTGAGCAAAACGATTCCAACCAAACTTTTCAATGCCACAGCCCGCAAGGTGAGCGGCATCCACAATCTGCATGACTTTAACTGCGGACTCAAGGCTTACCGCCGCGACGTAGTGAAGAACATCGAAGTATACGGTGAGATGCATCGCTACATTCCATACCTTGCCAAGAATGCAGGCTTCGCAAATATTGGCGAAAAACCTGTTCACCATCAGGCAAGAAAGTTTGGTACTTCCAAGTTCATGGGCTGGAACCGTTTCGTGAACGGCTATCTGGATCTGATGACACTCTGGTTCCTGAGCAACTTCGGCAAGAAGCCAATGCATGTTTTTGGATTCTTAGGAAGTGTGGTGTTCTTCATTGCCTTTCTCTCGCTTATCGGACTTGGCATCGATAAAGCCATAGACTTACATCGTGGCATCTACGGACACCTCATCACCGATTCCCCATACTTCTTCATCGCTCTCATTGCGATGGTATTGGGCAGTCAGTTCTTCCTAGCCGGATTCCTGGGTGACCTTATCAGTCGTCAGAACCCTAATCGTAACGATTATCAAATAGAAAAGGAAATAAGATGCAAAAAATAATACCATTGGTTTTCATGATGCTGGTACTCATGGTGGCTAGCTGCACTAGTCTCAACTGCCCGCTCAACAACACCACTTACACCAAGTATAAGTTGATGGGCAACGTAAAGACACTCAACGCCACCTTAACCATCTCGACCACCAAACAGGAAGGAGAAGACAGCGTACTTATCAATAAGGATGAGAACGTGGATAGCTTCATCCTTCCGATGAGTTACCACCAGCCTGAGGATGTGTTCTTTTTTGAAATTCAGAATGCAGACAATCAGGTATGGAAAGATACAGTAACCGTCAAGAAAGAGGACTATCCACATTTCGAGTCTGTAGATTGCGGTGCAGCCTACTTCCACAAAATAACAGAAGTGAAGACAACCCACAACTATATCGACTCAATAGTTATCAACAATAAAGAGGTTAATTATGATGCATCTAAAGCGCATTTCTACATATATTTCGGTACCCGTTACTAAAAAAGCGGTAACCGTCCTGAGCCTTCTCCTACTCTTAGGTGGAGGATGGGCGAACGCACAAAACCGTCTTAAAAAGGTAGCAACGGTAGAAAAAGATACGATTCCATGGTTTAACGGAATGGCGGTGAGTGTGGATTTAATAGGACCAGCCCAATTGATGGTAAGTGATTACGGACAATATGAAGCTTCTCTGCGAGTGAACTTAAAAGACAAGTATTACCCTGTCTTTGAATTGGGTTACGGCAAAGCAGATGCCTTCGATGAGAGTACCCAGATTACTTATAAGACAAGTGCACCATACGCCCGTCTGGGTGTAGACTGGAACCTGCTCAAAAACAAGCACGATGACTACCGCCTGTTTGGCGGATTCCGTTACGGTTTCACCTACTATAAATACGACATCTCTTCACCACCCATCAAAGATCCTGTCTGGGGAGGTGATGCACCTTACGGAGCAGAAGGCGTATCCGCTAACTATCACTGGCTGGAAGGTGTAATAGGAATAGATGCAAAGATATGGGGACCAATCCGCATGGGATGGAGTTTCAGATACAAGCGCCGTGTTGCCCATAATGATGGCGACATGGGCAACACCTATTATGTACCAGGCTTCGGCAAGCAAGGTGGTTCCCGACTTGGCGGTACGTTCAATGTAACATTTGAAATATAAACAATGAAGAATAAAAGACTCATTTGGCAGATACCGTTTCTGCTTCTCTTGATTTTTGGCAGTATTTATGTCATTCGCCAACAGCAAAATACTCCTTACCAGAGGGATGAAGGTTTCATCTTTGGTACTATCTATCACATCACTTACCAAAGTGACGTCAATTACCAAAAAGAAATCGAGGCTGAACTGCAGAAAGTAGACAATTCTCTTTCTCCATTCAACAAGACATCCATCATTTCGCGTATCAACCGTAATGAAGACGTGAAGGTAGACAACATGTTTGCTGAGGTTTTCCAGCTCGCAGAAAAAATATCCAAAGAAACAGACGGAGCATTTGACATCACTGTAGCCCCTATGGTAAATGCCTGGGGATTCGGATTCAAGACCGGGAACCCTCCTACCCAACAAACAGTAGACAGTCTTCGCGCTATCGTCGGATTCCAGAAAGTAACATTAAAGGAAGAGCACGTCAAGAAACAGAATCCTCATATCATGCTCGACTGCTCAGCCATTGCCAAAGGATACGGAAGCGATATCGTCGCAAGGTTTCTAAAGAAAAAAGGCATCCAAAACTTTATGGTAGAAATTGGTGGCGAAATTGTGGTGAATGGAAACAGCGACAAGCAAGTGCCTTGGCGGGTAGGCATCAACAAGCCAACAGACGATTCTCTCAATACGAATCAGGAATTACAAGACGTAATCAATGTGACAGACATAGCAATGGCAACAAGTGGAAACTATCGGAATTTCTACTATAAGAACGGCAAGAAATACGCTCACACAATAGACCCGAAGACAGGCTATCCCGTGCAGCACAATATTCTGTCAGCCACCGTCCTAGCCAAGAATTGTGCCACAGCCGATGCCTATGCCACATCCTTCATGGTAATGGGACTGGATGGAGCAAGGAAAGTACTGGAAAAACATCCTGAACTTGACGCCTATCTCATCTATTCCGATGAACAGGGAAATAACAGGATATGGTATTCGCCAGAGCTCAAGAAGAAAATATTGAAATAGAATGCAAGAAGACAGAGTATATGACAATCTTTTAAATCTGCCTCTATTCCTGGGAATGAGCCGTAACGATTTGCTGGAAGTAGCCGGTCATACAAAGTTCGATTTCCAAAAGGCAGAAAAGGGACTCACCATCGTCAAGGAAGGAGAGCCCTGCAAACGTCTGTACTTTCTTCTTACCGGCGAACTCAACGTTGTCACAGAGGCAGACGATCATGGCTACCGCATCGAAGAAGGCATCAAAGCCCCAGAAGCGTTTCAAATGGAATGCATCTACGGATATAACCAATACTTCACTCACACCTATATCGCAAAGAAAGAATGTAGCGTGATGAGTATCAGCAAGCAGGAGATGCAGAAACTATCTGATAGATACGAGATTTTCAGAATCAACATGTTCAATCTCATTTCTACTCAAACCCAAAAGAACAACCGGCGCCTGTATCGGGTTCCTCCCAAAACACTCTCAGAACGTATCATCCAGTTCTTTGAAAGCCGATGTCTCAAACCTGCCGGCGAAAAATTATTCCACATCAAGATGGAAAGACTTGCCGCAGAAATGAATGTCAAGAGAATCTATGTCTCCAACGTGCTGAATGAACTGCAGAAGCAAAAGCTCATGCATCTGGAAAGAGGAAGAATCTATATTCCACAATTAGAAAAGCTGATTGTGAATAAATAAAAAGAGAACTGTCATAGAGTAAAGCAAACAAATAAAAAATCACTATCATGCAAGATATAAAAGATCAGAATCATATCAGAAATACAGAGAATCGAGAGAATCCATTCTTTGTTCCCTATCACACACCGCACGATACTGTGCCTTTCAACCGTATCCTGCTGGAAGACTATGAGCCTGCCTTCATGGAGGGTATTCGCCGTGACAAAGAAGCGACAGACAAGGTCATCAACGACCCGGCTGAGCCTACATTCGAGAATACTATCGCCCGTGTGGATACAGAAAAAGGCGAACATTATTACGACCTTTTAAGTCGTGTTTCCAATGTATTCTCATGCATGATGAGTGCAGAGACATGCGACGAGATGGAGGAACTGGCACAAAAGATGAGTCCTATCCTCACCAAACATGCCAACGACATTACACTCAACAAGAAACTCTTTGAGCGTATTAAATATGTTCATGACCACCCTAACAGAGAGTTAACCCCAGAAGAACAGATGCTTTTGGAAACCAGTTATGATGGTTTTGTACGTAGCGGTGCTCTTCTTGATGAGGAAGGAAAAGACAAGCTTCGCAAACTTACAGAGGAAGCAAGTATTCTCACCCTCCAGTTCTCACAGAATCTCCTGAAGGAAGACAAGGCATTTACCCTCCATATCACAGACGAGACTCAACTTGACGGACTTCCAGAAACAGCAAAGGCTGCAGCAGCTCATACTGCCAAAGAGAAGAATGAAGAAGGCTGGATTTTCACACTCGACTATCCAAGTTACTCTCCATTCATGACCTACTCTACTCAGCGTGAACTCCGCAAACAGATGTATATGGCACGCAATACGGTCTGTACCCATGAGAACGAGCAGAACAACATTGAAATCTGCAAGCGATTGGTCAATTTACGTAGAGAACTCGCTCAACTTCTTGGCTTCGAGACCTATGCAGACTATGTATTACGTCATCGAATGGCAAGTAATGTAGAGAATGTCTATAAACTTCTCAATGATCTGATTGAGGCTTATAAGCCAACAGCAGAAAAAGAAGTGAAAGAAGTAGAAGCCCTAGCCAAAAAACTGGAAGGCGAAGACTTCAAAATGGAGCCATGGGACTTCGGATTCTATTCCCACAAGCTCCAGATGGAAAAATACAATCTGGATGCAGAGATGCTCCGTCCATACTTCCAACTTGACAAGGTGATAAAGGGCGTCTTCGGATTAGCCAACAAACTGTATGGTATTACCTTCAAGGAAAACAAAGAGATTCCAGTATACCATCCTGACGTGAAGGCATACGAAGTATTCGATAAAGACGGCAGTTATCTGGCTGTGTTCTATGCAGACTTCTTCCCACGCAAGGGCAAACAGGGAGGTGCCTGGATGACAGAATTCCAAGGACAATGGATAGACCATAAAGGCAACAACATTCGTCCACAAGTGAGCGTAGTGATGAACTTCACCAAGCCTACAGAAGAAAAACCTGCCCTCCTGACCTTGGGAGAGGTAGAGACCTTCCTGCATGAGTTTGGTCACAGCCTTCACGGAATGTTCGCCAACACCCGGTTCGAAAGTCTTTCGGGTACCAATGTATGGTGGGATTTCGTAGAGTTGCCATCCCAATTTATGGAGAACTATGCCATAGAAAAGGAATTCCTGCGCACCTTCGCTTTCCATTATGAGACAGGCGAGCCATTGCCGGACGAGCTCATCGAACGTATCGTAAAAAGCCGCAACTTCATGGCAGCATACGCCTGCCTGCGCCAAGTAAGTTTCGGACTTCTGGATATGGCATATTACACCAAAAAGGATGTCTTTACAGCTGACATCATCCCATTTGAGAAAGAAGCATGGAAAGAAGCCATGATTCTGCCACAGTTGCCTGACACTTGCATGACCGTACAGTTCTCGCACATTATGGCAGGAGGTTACGCAGCCGGCTACTACAGTTACAAATGGGCTGAAGTTCTGGACGCTGATGCATTCAGCGTATTCAAGAAAAACGGTATTTTCGACCGAACTACCGCCCAGAGCTTCCGTGACAACATACTCTCAAAGGGAGGCACCGAACATCCGATGACACTCTATAAACGATTCCGTGGACAAGAGCCAACCATAGACGCCCTACTGGAACGCAACGAAATCAAGAAGAGTTAACAGTTTAGGCAAGTAATTATAAATGACACAATATAAATAACAGATCAATGGGGGACAACCTTTTAAAACAGAAAAAGCTTGATTTGCGATACCTTCGCATGGCTCGCATCTGGGCAGAAAACAGCTATTGCAAACGCCGACAGGTAGGTGCTTTAGTAGTAAAAGACAAGATGATTATCAGCGATGGTTACAATGGTACACCAAGCGGATTTGAAAATATCTGCGAGGATAACAATGTAACCAAGCCCTATGTCCTCCATGCAGAAGCCAACGCCATAACCAAGTTGGCCCGCAGCAGCAACAACAGCGAGGGAAGCACACTTTATGTCACTGCTTCTCCTTGCATAGAATGCTCCAAGCTCATCATTCAAGCAGGCATCAAACGAGTTGTATATGCCGAGAAATACAGACTTACTGATGGTGTGGAACTATTGGAAAGAGCCGGAGTAAAAGTAGAATATATGAATCCTGATGAAAATATCAGTTTAGAATAACGTTAGTATAATGTAAATTAGTAAGTTATGAATAAGAACAAGAATAAGACCAACAGGTTTATGCCGTTCATCATGGCACTCTGCGTAGTGCTAGGCATTGTCATCGGCACATTCTTTTCGAATCATTTTGCCGGCAACCGACTCAACGTCATCAATAGTGGAAGCAACCGCTTAAACAACTTGCTCCATCTCATTGATGACCAATATGTGGATTCTGTCAACATAGATTCGCTAGTAGATAAAGCCATTCCACAAATTCTTGCGGAACTGGATCCTCACTCGGTCTACATCAGTGCCAAAGATGCAGCTCAGGCTAATGACGACCTCAAAGGTTCATTCTCGGGTGTAGGTATTGAGTTCGTGATCCGCCAGGACACCATTCATGTGCAAAATGTAATCCAAAACGGTCCTGCCGAAAAAGCAGGTCTTCTTGCAGGAGATAAGATTGTTGCTGTGGATGGCAAACCTTTCGTGGGCAAAATCGTGACCAATCAGGAAGCCATGCACCGCTTAAAGGGTCCTAAAGACACGAAAGTAAAAATCGGCGTAATCCGCTATGGCAGCAACAAGGTACAGAGCTTCACGGTAACACGAGGAGAAATCCCAACCAAGAGTATAACTGCAGCCTACATGCTCAATGACAATACAGGCTACATCCGCATCAAGAACTTCGGTGAGAACACTTATCCAGAGATGCTTATCGCCTTAGCCAAACTGTCTCAACAGGGATTCTCTAATCTCTGCATTGACTTACGCGACAACTCTGGAGGCTATCTCACAGCTGCAGTCAATATGGCAAACGAGTTCTTACCAGAAAAGAAACTGATCCTCTATACACAAGGACGAAAGTCTCCTCGCCAAGATTATCCGAGCGACGGCAAGGGTTCTTATCAAAAGATACCTATGGTTGTACTCATCAATGAGGGTTCGGCTTCTTCTGCTGAAATCTTTGCAGGTGCCATGCAGGATAATGACCGTGCAACCATTATCGGTCGCCGTTCATTCGGAAAGGGATTGGTACAACAGCAAATAGAATTCCCAGACCATAGCCTTATCCGTCTCACCATTGCCAGATACTATACTCCTTCTGGAAGATGTATCCAAAAACCTTATACGATGGGTGATGACAAGGATTATGAACAGGATCTTCTGGATCGCTACCAGCATGGAGAATTTTTCTCACAAGACAGCATCAAGCATACGGGTCCTGCATACCACACAGGCATTGGACGTGTAGTTTATGGTGGAGGTGGTATCACGCCAGACATCTTTGTTCCAGAAGATACTCTCGGTATGACTTCCTACTTCAAAGAGGCTAGTTTGAGCGGCTTGATTCTACAGTTTGCATTTACCTATACTGATGATAATCGTCCTAAGTTGAACAACTTCAAGGAGATGATGGAACTTGCCGATTATCTTGACAGTCAGAACATGGTGGAACAGTTTGTCAACTATGCAGACAAGCATGGATTGAAGCGCCGTAACCTTCTTATCAAGAAGTCACATAAGTTGCTGGATAGAGTCATCGACAGCCGTATCATCTATAACATGCTTGATGAACAAGCCTGGACTCAGTATATCAACCAGGACGACCCAGTGATTAAGAAGACCCTCGAAGTCTTCGAAAAGCACGAGGCGTTCCCAAAGAAACCTGAGCCAACAGCCAAATTCAAAAGCAAGAAGCAGAAAGTAGCAATGGCCGGCATACCATACAATTACAGTTCACTACATTGCAGAAATATGATGATGGCAAACGCATAAGATGAATAAGAAAGAACTTAGAAAAATCATAAAAGACAGAAAGCGACAGTATTCCTCAAGCCAACTTGAGGAACTGTCGCTTTCTGTCTTATCCCGACTTGCAGGTCAAGAATCTTTCCGCAAGGCTAAAATCATTTTAATGTATTATTCTCTCCCTGATGAAGTCAACACTCATACCTTTATTGATGAGATGACAGCTTTAGGGAAAACAGTTCTTTTACCTGTAGTAAAGGATTCAGAAAATATGGAAATCAGAGAATACTCTGGCAGAAAAGATCTCACAGAAGGTTCCTTTCATATTATGGAGCCTATCGGCAAGCTCTTTCCACCAGAAAGATATGGGGAAATAGAAGTCGGTGTCATTCCAGGTATGAGTTTTGATGAAAAAGGCAACCGTCTGGGACGAGGAAAAGGATATTATGACAGATTTCTGAAAAAAGTACCAACCCTGTTCAAGATTGGCATCTGTTTCGACTTTCAAAAGACAGATACCATCCCAACAGAAGAAACGGATATCAGAATGGATTGCATCATATAAAGAGTTCTGGAAATAGAGGCAAATTCTATCAATAGAAACGGATATCTGAAATCACCAATGCCCCTACCTGCTCGTTCAATCTTCTTACCAAGATTGAACGATGCATGGTAAGATCTGCCCTGAGAGCAGGATTTAGAATCTTAACATAAAGGGTTTGATTCTTGATAAATTTATCAGCACAATAAACAGAAATAGAGGCACCTACAACGGTGTCCCAACTATCCAAGAGACGTTTTTGCTGCAAAGGCGTCTCCAATCCCTCGTTTCTCAAAAACTCCGGCAAAAGTTCTGCTATAGAACGAACCTTTTTTCTAAACATAATTATACCCAATAAATAATGTACTACAAATCGTCAGACTTGATTTTCCACCCCTGACATTCAGTATCTAATCTCTTACATGCAGTTCTCCATTTTCGACAGAGAAAATCTTATAGTCGCCACGTAAACGATGAAGGATTTGGTCAAGATGATCACGATTGGTATCCGTGATAAAAATCTGTCCAAAATTATCATTCGAGACTAACTGAACTATCGCTTCAACCCGCTGAGCATCAAGCTTATCAAAAATATCATCCAACAAGAGTAAAGGAGTGGTATTAGAGCAGGTTCGCTTCAAGAAACTAAACTGCGCCAACTTCAAGGCAATGACATAACTCTTGTTCTGTCCCTGACTTCCCTCACGCTTCATCTGATAGTCACCAATCGTAAACTCCAAGTCGTCACGATGAACTCCATGAAGCGAATAACCAACGGCACGATCCTTGAATCTATCACGCTGGATAACCTCCAATAACGGTCCCCTTTGACAGTGCGAAATATAATGCAAGCCTACCCGTTCCTTATCACCGGAAATATGCTGATAAATCTGCTGAAACAAAGGTATTAATTCGTTGACAAAAGCCTGGCGCTTAGCAAAGAGCAGTTCTCCATTCATAGCCATCTGCTGTTCCCAAAGCTCCATAAGAGTTACATCCGGTTCCGCCTCCATCTTCAAGAGAGCATTACGCTGCTGCAAGGCTTTGTTGTAGTTAGAAAGAGCCTCGATATATGTATTATCATACTGAGAGATAACAACATCCATCAGTTTTCTACGCTCATCACTTCCACCCTCAATGAGGGAAACATCAGAAGGAGAAACAAAGACAAGCGGAATGAGTCCAATATGTTGAGACAAGCGCTTATATTCTTTCTTATTTCGCTTAAAATGTTTTTTGGTTCCACGCTTCATCCCGCAATAAATGTTCTCCAAATCCCCATTATCATTCTCATAATTACCTTCCAACATAAAAAAGGCCTCATCGTGCAAAATGATTTGCGAATCAATCGGATTATTGGCACTTCTGCAAAACGAGAGGTAATAAATTGCATCCAAAAAGTTGGTCTTACCCATGCCGTTATGACCGATAAGACAGTTAATTTTGGGCGACAATTCAATATTGGCGCTCTTGATATTTTTATAGTTAATAATGGAAATATTCTTTAAAATCATAGACTCTTTACTGATTATTGAGTGCAAAGTTAACAGAAAAAGCCCAAAAAACGAAAAAAGTAGGCTAGAAATTTCAATATCTGAATAAAATTCCGTATTTTTGCAGAAGTTTAGCAATATTAGAATAATAAAAAACAAAAATACAAAATGGCAAACAACAAAGTACAGGCTCAGGAAATAGAGAGCCTCAACATTCGTGAGGCCTTCTTCATGAAGAACAAGAAGGCTATTATTATCGCTGTGGTAGCTATTGTAGTTATCATTGCTGGTGTATTCGGTTATGTATCTCAGATCTCTGGTCCACGTGAGGACAAGGCTAGCACAATGCTTGGCAAGGGTCAGACTTACTTCAACAACGAGATGTTCGAACAAGCACTTAACGGAGACGGTGCTGGTTACGTTGGCTTCAAGAAAATTGCAGACGAATATAGCAGCACTGACGCTGGTAACTTGGCAAACCTCTATGCAGGTCTTTGCTATGCTAACCTTGGCAAATGGGCAGAAGCAGAAAAGAGTTTGGATGCATTCTCTTCAAAGGATGACCAGATGATCAGCCCAGCAGCTGAAGCTGCGCTCGGTGATGTTTACGCTCACTTGAACCAGTTGGACAAGGCTGTCGAAGCATTCAAGAAGGCTGCTTCCATGGCTGACAGCAAAGCAGAAGACGACACTAACAACAGTCTCTCTCCTGCATTCCTGATTAAGGCTGGTGAAGTTCTCGAGAGCCAGAACAAGAAGCAGGATGCATTGAATATCTATCAGGATATCAAGAAGAAGTATGTTAACTCTATGCTTGTTCAGAGCGGTGAGATTGACAAGTACATTGAGCGCGCATCCAATTAATAACATCTTACGAGTAACATCTTAGAACAAGTTTAATAGATAATTATGGCAACAGCTCTTCATAATTTATCAGAATATGACCTTAGCAAAGTACCTGATGCCAGCAACATGTGCTTTGGTATCGTTGTAGCTGAATGGAACCCAGAAATAACAGGTGCCCTGCTGGACGGTGCTGTCAAGACGCTCGAAAAACATGGAGCCTTAACAGAGAACATACATGTTAAGACTGTTCCTGGCAGTTTCGAACTCATCTATGGCGCACATCAGATGGTACTTAATGGCGGCTATGACGCTGTTATTATCTTGGGAAGCGTAATTCGTGGTGAAACTCCTCACTTCGATTATATCTGCGAGGGAGTAACCTATGGTATTGCCCGTCTCAATGCCACACAAGAGATTCCTGTCATTTATGGACTCTTGACTACAAACGACCTGCAACAGGCAAAGGACCGTAGCGGTGGCAAATTGGGCAACAAGGGCGATGAATGTGCTATTGATGCCATCAAAATGGCTAAATTCTAAAAGCACAGACATTGAGTCTTTCAAAACAATTACTATATAATAAGGTAAATAAAATGAAGCTCTACCAATTATTACAGTCATACGAATTTGAGGAGATTTTCCCTACAGTCAACGTGATGTTTCCCAACGCACAGTTGCATAGAGACGTCTTTGAAAAAGCATTCAACATGCTTTGCGACATTCAACCTATCAGTTCCAAGAAAGTAATCCGTTTCGAACTGATGGAGGATCCAAACTCTAGCGATATGTTTGTTGGAGCCAACGACAGCTGTTTTCAAACAACTTGGGATGTATGTCTCGGCAAAGAAATAAAGAAAGGGAAAGGCGCCGACCTCAACGATGTGGAAATGGTAGCCAATTGTCTGCTTAATATCCTCTTCATTGGTCGTCATCCTCAAAGTTTCGAAAAAGATTATAAGAAACTCTTCAAATAATCATAGGAATTACAAAAAAAGGACCTCTTGAAATCTGAGTATTTCAAGAGGTTCTTCCTTTATTTATACACCCTCATCATCGTCTTCATCAACAGAAGAACTGCCCGATGGAGAACTGTCATTTCCTTCAGTATCCAGTAATTGATCTTTACTGATACTCACCTCCCCCATCTTAGAGACTTTTACCACCAAAGGCAAATATTCATCACTCATCACATCAGGTGAACCAACACTGGCTGCAAAACAAAGATTGTTACCTTCAGTTTTTACATAGACAATACCAAGTAATCCACCAGAGGCCTTGGTATGAGAATCCAAGTATTTTTCAAAGGCAGCTTTGGTAAAACTACGTTTGAAGAATTCAGAACCGTCGCTTCTTATAATCCGAACAGTAATCTTATTATCGTGATACTTAGTATTTTCATCTACCTTAACGAGCGGCAAACTGTCATCTGGTTCTCGTTTTACCACCACTTTATATGTAGCGCCCAACCATTCAATGCTTCTAGACTGCTCATACTCACTCATCTTGAGTGTTTGCTTTTTAACTTTGACAACAGGTTTAGGAGCTATAATGATGTTGCTTTTCTTTTTCTCAGCACACGAAGCCATTATACCTATAGCCAGAGCCATGAAAAATAAGTAATTGATTCGTTTCATTGCTTTTTTATTTTAATGCTACAAAAGTAGTAAAAAAAAACGAAATAAACACGGGTTACCCGTTAAAAAAGAAAAAAAGCATCGACTTTCACAAGCCGATGCTCCGAATCTACCTAAATACTAACTAATAAATTTCCTATTGAATCTTACACGATATAATAAAAGTTCAGTTTATGAATTCTAATCAGTAGTTTGACGTCATCACGAAGAAAAGGTTTAATGCAAGTTTAAAAAAAATGCATTTTTTCTTCATTAAATGTTTTTTCTCTCTTAAAAATGCTTCTTTTCTTCTTTTTAAAGCAAATTTACCCTTTTTATTTTGAGATTTAAACATTTTGTCGTATCTTTGCAAACAAAAAGAAACATTTTGTATGAAAAAGATTCTATTATTCATAATAACTGCCTGCATTTTCACCTTTTCTTCTTGCTTTCAGAAAGAGCAAACGCAAGAAAAGGAGCAAGTCATCGACACTATTCCAATGATGGTGATGCAAATACAAAAATGCAACCGACTATATACGGCAGAAGCCCATGTTCACAAAATTATCACCCACGATGATCAACTGAATCTGAAAGGTTCTTTTTTCAGAAAGAACTTCAACATTCATGTACCTGGTTCAAACAGGAAAGTTGCAATCCCTATGAATGCAACCATCAAGGCTTCCGTAGACTTCCAAGGGTTTTCCAATCAAAATGTGTTACGCAAAGGCGACAAGATAGAAATCATTCTGCCAGACCCAAAGCTGACACTCACGAGCAGTAAGATAGACCACAATGCGGTAAAACAATACGTTTCCATTGCCCGCAGCAATTTCAGTGATGCAGAACTCACCCAATTAGAGCAGCAAGGCAGACAAAGCATCATCAATGATATTCCGAATCTTGACCTCATGGAACAAGCTAGGCTCAGTGCCGCAAATACTCTGATTCCGATGCTCAAGGACATGGGATTCAAGGAAGAAAACATCAAGATTAGCTTCCGTAAGAAATTCACAATCCACGACTTGAAGGAATTCATTTCAAATGGATTGAATGACAATAAAACAATAGAAAAGAGAACAGCCTCTAGCCAGGCATCAAATAAAGAGGACTAAGATATGAAGAAATATGGAATCATTATCATTTTATTCCTTATTATAATAATAGGTGGAGCACTCTATTGGCTTAATAAAGACAATACAATGAACGTGGCAACGGAAGAAAAGACCACCCTTTCACCAACCCAAGTAGAAAGTATTGAGGCTATCGGGCAATGGGAATTTCTTGCCATCAACGATGAGGAACTCGTTGATACAACCCGACATGGCTTCTTTGGTGACGATCAATTGGTACGTATCTATTATGGTACCCTGCGTCTCGGCATTGACATGAAAGACGTAAAGGAAGGATGGATACAGACGGATGAAAAGAAAGATTCCATAGTCTGCACCCTTCCCCCAATCCGACTCCTCGACAACAATTTCATAGACGAGGCAAAGACTAAAAGTTTCTTTGAAGAAGGAAAATGGACTGGCGCTGACCGACAGGCTATGTACGACAGAGCTTACGTTATGATGAAAAAGCGTTGCTTGACACCTGTGAATTATCAGACGGCAAGAAGAAATGCCAAGCAGCAATTCAAAGACATGTTCAAGACAATGGGATTCACTAACGTTAGAATAGAATTCGAAGACTGAGGGTAGAATTACCTTCAGTCTCCCAAAACGGAAGTAACTAAACATATTCCGTTCATAAAAAGACAAGAGAGTTATCAGGGCGCAAGCCTAATTATTAATTATCATTTTTAAATTAAAACATAAGAGAGATGGATGCTATCAATGATTTTTTCACAGCCTTTAGTTCATTCCTTTGGGGATGGCCTATGATTATTTTATTGTTGGGAACTCATATTTTTCTAACCATCCGCCTGCGCTTTCCACAGCGCAAGATATTCCAGGCTATCAAATTGTCTGTCAAGAAAGACAAGAAGGCAACGGGGGATGTTTCTCAATTCGGAGCACTAGCCACTGCCTTGGCAGCTACCATCGGTACGGGTAACATCATCGGTGTGGCTACAGCCATAGCATTAGGTGGACCAGGTGCTGTCCTTTGGTGCTGGCTCACCGGTGTTTTCGGTATTTCTACCAAGTATGCAGAGGGACTTCTTGCCGTAAAATATCGAGTTAAGACAACACGAGGAAAGATGCTGGGAGGTCCGATGTATGCTCTAGAAAAGGGATTGGGCTGGAAATGGCTTGCCATCCTCTTCGCAATCTTTGCCGCCCTTGCTTCTTTTGGTATTGGCAGCACAGTTCAAGCTAATGCCATCTCAACCCTTGTAGAGAATCAATATGGCATTTCTCCTTTCATTACAGGCTCGATAGTTACCATTTTAGGAGCAGCCGTAATCATTGGTGGTGTAAAGACAATCTCTAAGGTTTGTGGAATGCTTGTACCTTTCATGGCCCTATTCTATGTATTGGGCTGTATTTATATTCTCATTGTAAATCATGCCTACATTCTCCCTGCCCTACAGATTATCTGCGAATCAGCTTTTACAACAAAAGCTGCTGGTGGTGGTTTTGCAGGTAGCACACTGATGCTTGCAGCCCGTTATGGTATTGCCCGTGGTCTTTTCTCTAATGAGAGTGGACTTGGTTCTGCGCCAATTGTTGCCGCAGCTGCTCAAACCCGCAATCCCGTTCGACAGGCATTAGTTTCATCAACAGGAACATTCTGGGATACAGTCATCATCTGCGCTCTAACAGGACTGGTAATCACCAGCAGTATCATAGCCTATCCTGATATAGACTATCATGATGGAGCAGCACTTACCAAAGCTGCTTTTAGTAAAATACCATATATTGGAGCTCCATTACTAACATTTGGTCTGACCACCTTTGCTTTTAGTACTACACTAGGTTGGAGTTATTATGGCGAACGTTGCGTAGAATACCTGAAGGGAAAGAAATGGATGCTTTGCTATCGCATTCTCTACATTGCCAGTATATTTGCAGGAAGTGTCATCAGTCTCGGTCTGGTATGGAACATAGCTGATTGCATGAATGCTCTTATGGCTATTCCAAATCTCGTCTCTTTACTATGTCTTAGTGGAATTATTGTGCATGAAACAAGAAAGTATCTTTGGCGCCACCGTCTAGATCAGGATATGGAGGAAAGCGAATTACAGGAAGTAGAAGACAAATAATCGTGCAAACGATTGTCCTGAAGAAATAGCAGAAAACTATATATTTTTGATTCATCCTACCATTTTCTTTTGTACCTTTGCAGCAGAAAAGGTAACTTTATAGAAAATATAGGTTAAAAGAGATTTTTATTAGTTTTTGTTGATTAAAAAAATGCCCAGGCAGCAGTGATGCTATCCTGGGCTTTTTGTTTTATATGCTCTATTCACTTATATTCTGTAATCATCAACAAGAATTTTTACTTCTTATTCAGCATTTATCTGCAAATGCTTCATTCCGTGTCCACCCCACGTTGTATAATTGACGAATTGGAATCCCATACGAGTATAAAGGCTTTCAGCTCTTGGATTGCCTTTATCAACCAATAATCCAACCTTCGGAATACCAAGTTCCTTACCACGTTGTATGGCAGCATTCAACAAAAGCTTTGCAATCCCCTTACCTCTATAGCTACTGGAAACAGCCAAACTGTCTAGATAGTATTCACCTTCTTGAGTCTCAGCATCCATACCCGAATAATCAATTCCAAAGGTATCAAGAGCCTCATCTACAAATCTTTTGCGCAAAGTCTTAAGTTGAGCTCCATCATAAGCCACCAAGATGCCAGCAACCACACCATCAGCAGTCATAGCCATCAACACATTTCGGTAACTATACTGGCTATCCTCCATCTTTACCAGACGTTCCATCAACTGATGAAAATCAGCCAATGTATGACGAGGTCCGGCAAAATTCTGACAACATTCCGTATTCATCGCTTCCATAATGAGCGATGCTATATGCGAAGCTTTATCTGGGGTTGCTTGTTCGATATGTATCTTCATTTTCGTTTAGTTTTTACAATTACGAATGCAAAGATAATAATAATTAACGAGATAAACAAAACTTTTTCTTTTTCTTTACTTTTGTTTCACAAAGATTTTATATCTTTGCCCCATAATTCAATAACAAATGTTAAGATAGAGGCTACCAGATTGTCACAACATCAATTTTCCAGAGTAAAAAGCTATCAAAAATCAATTGATAATATAAGTTCTCTATCCTTCATGTTTGGGTAGAGACCTTCATTATTATTATAATCTTTTGTAAAAACTGACAATTAAAGACTTTTTCTTTGCTGATTCCAAATAATAATGCTAACTTTGCGCACGAATTTGTTTTATCTTGAGAAGACAAAGAGACAGAAAGATTGTAATGATATGGAAAAAATACTAATAGTTGAAGACGACATCGCATTTGGAACCATGATTCAGACATGGCTCAGGAAGAAAGGATTCGAAGTTGAAAAAACGACTTCGGTGAAAGCAGCTATACAGGCGTGGGAGAAGTTGGAAAGTGGATTTGATCTGGTGCTATCCGACCTTCGTCTTCCAGACCATGATGGTATTTTCTTATTGCAATGGATGAGAAAGCACGGCGTGCAAGTACCTTTCATCGTCATGACCAGCTATGCAGAGATTCAGAACGTAGTACTCGCCATGAAATCGGGTGCAACAGATTACGTTGCCAAACCTTTTCATCCGGACATCCTCCTGGAAAAGATTAAGGAAGCCATAAAAAATCATAACACAAGCTCTCAATCAGAGAAAAATATAGAGCAGAGGGAGGCAACAGGAAATCAGGAGCCTATAGATAATAAAAAAGTATCAGGAAATACGGAATCTAAAGGAAATGTAGATGTTCCTAAATATCTTGAAGGTGAAAGTGAGGCTTCAAGAAAACTCTATAGTTTTGTATCTCTGGTTGCTCCTACTCCTATGTCGGTTCTCATTCTAGGTGCAAGCGGAACGGGTAAGGAATATGTGGCTCGTCGCATTCATGAATTAAGCCAGCGGGCAGGGAAGCCTTTCTTTGCACTCGACTGTGGAGCCATTCCTAAGGATGTGGCAGCATCAGAATTCTTCGGTCACAGCAAGGGAGCCTTTACGGGAGCAGACCAAGACAAAAAGGGAGCTTTCGAAATAGCAAATGGCGGTACACTCTTCCTGGACGAAATGGGGAACCTGAACTATGAAGTGCAAGTGCAACTGCTTCGTGCCCTTCAGGAGCGAAAAATTCGTCCATTGGGCAGCAACAAGGAAATCGACATCGACATCCGACTGGTTTGCGCCACCAACGAAAATCTGGCACAGCGTGTAGCAGAGGGAAACTTCCGCGAAGACCTATACCACCGCATCAACGAGTTTACCATCTACATGCCGGAGTTGAAAGACCGTGGTGCCGATCTCTTCCTCTTTGCTGATCTCTTTATCAAACATGCCAACAAAGAACTCAATAGAAACGTGGAAGGACTCGATGGTAAGGCGAAGGAGAGAATCGCCTCTTATAACTGGCCAGGAAACCTGCGCGAATTGAACAATGTGATGAAACGTGCCACTCTTCTTGCCACAGGCAGATATATTGGAGTAACAGAACTGGAACAGAGTATGGCTCATATTCAACCACAAGCTCCTACCACCCTGCATGATGAGGAAACAGAACTGCAGCGTATAGAAGCAGCACTAAAAGCGGCAGGAGGTAACAAGAGTAAAGCTGCACAACTGCTTGCTGTGGATAGAAAGACGCTGTATAACAAGATGAAGAAGTACGGCATCTGAGGAACTTTCCCCAATATTTTGGGGAAAAATTCCACACTTGTTCCACAACTTCCACAAAGTTAAGATTTGGCACAAAAATGCATATTAACTGATTATCAACCATTTACTAAAAGAAGGAATCTTTTGGCACGCAGATTGTGATGTTAGATTGTGAACTCGCAAACAAGCAACAATGCAAGTAAGACGGTTCATTAAAGTAAAAATAATATTCACAATAAAAAATAAAAAGATTATGAAAAAGTTAGTATTCGCAGCTATCGCTGCCATGGTAATGGTATCAGTTAGTAATGTATTCGCCAACAACAAGATGGCAAGTGTTTCATCAGTAGCTCCAGTAGACACAGTTGCTCCTGCAGAACCAGCAGACACAACAGTAGAGAAGACAACTCCAGCAGAGACTCCAGCTGATTCTACAACAGCAACAACAGAATCAACTGTAGCAAAGTAATATCACCTTCAAAAAACAGCAATAAACAGAAGAAATAGAAAGACATTAAATATCAGTAATTACGCTTCGCTTTCAATTAGGCAGGAGACTAATGATAAAATTCATTGGTCTCCTGACTTGTTTTTAGCCCTTTCTTTTCTTTAAATCAGTTTTTTGCATTATCTTTGCAGAAGATAAGCTGCACTCGGCAATCTGAAAGCAAGCTTTCATTGCACTCGTTTGCACTATCTTTGCAGAAGATAATTAAGTAAGTAGATTTCACATGCACAAAAACAATATTCCACTCAAGGTAGCCCTCGGCTATTGCATTATTGCTATTATCATGATTCTGGCAATCAGTCTCGTATATAGCAACACCAAGAGCATCATCGCCATCAACGAAGCATCTCGTGAGTACATCAAGAAAAAGGATGCAGCAGACAGTACCATGACTTCTCTGCTCAAAGAAGAACAGAAGAACTTGAAGCAACTCTCTGATGCAATGGCAGGGAAATCTACGTCCAATTATCTGCAAGATAAGGTAAAAAGTCTCAATACCGGCAAGGATTCTATCGTTGTTCATTCCAAAGCCCCACAAACCCACGAGGCAAAGAAAACTACGGTGGAAGTAATGAAGACCCGCCGAGGATTCTTCCGGCGACTAGCCGATGCTTTCAAGAAAGAGCATGCAGAGACGCTAAGCATCAAGCAAGACAGCAACAGAGCCATCATTGATTCTATCACAACTCCTGTGAATGTGGCAGAAAATGTAGCCAACATTCTGGACCAGATAGACAAGAAGGAGAAGGTGGCTACGCAAGACCATAAGGAAAGTATCAACAAAGAGATGGAAGACTTGAAAATAGTCAGTACAAAACTAGCCTTACGTTCTGCCAAGCAACTGAGTGATGTACACCAAAGGGAACGTGACTCTATGCAGAAAGCCATCAACAAAGCGATGGCAGCCCGTAAACAGCTATTGTGGCAAATAGGTTTGCTTACACTAATAACACTCTTTGCAATTATCGTCATGATTTGGTTCATCTGGCGCGATGCTAGAAAAGAGCGCATCTACCGGGAGAATCTTGAGGCAGCCAACGAAGAAATCCAACGCATCATGAACCAACGTGAACGACTTCTTCTCACCATTACCCACGATATCAAGGCTCCCGCAGCCTCCATTTCCGGCTTCATCGACCTGATGAAAGAATACGTCACCGAAGCACAAGGTATGGAATGTCTTCAAAATATCAAGAACTCAGCAGCTCATCTTTCCAGACTCGTAGCTTCTCTTCTTGATTATCATCAGTTGGAAAATGGATTGATGAAGGTTCAGCCTGTTTCTTTCTCTCCAGCCCAACTGGTGAAAGAATCGGTAGAGGGAATGCGATTACGAGCCAAAGAGAAAGGCTTATCCATTTCGTATGAGATGACGATGGGAATGAAAAAGGAAGCAAATCAGGAGAATGAAACAGACAAGGAATTATTCCTAGCCGATGCTTTCCGTATTCGTCAGATTCTGGATAATCTGGTGAGCAATGCCATCAAATATACCGATCACGGAAGTGTCAACATTGAGGCACGAGTTTCCAAAATCATGGGTAAGCTGACACTCACCCTGAGCGTGCAAGATACCGGCAAGGGAATGACTGATGAGGAAAAGCAGAAAGTATTCCTGGCATTCACCAGATTAAAGAGTGCACAAGGCATCGAGGGAACAGGCCTGGGCTTGTCTATCACTCAAGAACTGGTGTCGCTTCTCGGTGGAGAAATTCTACTTCGTTCTACCTTGGGCAAAGGTTCCAGTTTCATCGTTACGCTACCTATAGAACCTGCCCCAAAAGATGATTCGCAGGAGGATATCAAACAAACATCTGATCATCAGGAAGCCAAGGACTCAGACAACAAAAAGAAGGCTCAACAAGAGTTTGCCAACCATAAGGTTCTGATTCTCGATGACGACAAGCTTCAGCTTCAACTTCTCCAGGAAATGCTACGACGCATAGCAGGCGATTCCTGGCAAGTATTCGCCTGCAATCATGTAATTGATGCACTCACCATCCTGCACAATGAGCAGCCAGCCCTCATGCTGATGGACATAGAAATGCCAGAAATGAATGGTACAGAGATGATTACCCATATCAACCATACCAATATGACTGTCATTGCTATGACAGCGCATGATACGAGTATCCGGGAACAACTTATAAAAGCAGGCTTCGACGACTGTCTGTTCAAACCATTCAGCATAGAGAAGTTATCAGCTATTCTGGGAATAGATTCTGAACCTCAATCCCACTTTGACGCTCTTCTGGCTTTTGCAGAGGACGATGAAGAGGCAGCAAAAGAGATACTCAACACCGTGAAGCAGGAACTGGCAGAACATCTTAAGAATTTGAAAGAAACCATGGAAGAGGATTCCTTATCTATAGATAAAATAGGAAAAGCTGCTCACAAACTTCTGCCGATTGCCAGTATGATGCAGATGAGTTGTCTGGAAGAACTGAAGGCACTATCGCCTGAACATATTCAAGAGAATGGAGAAGAAGAGATTAGGAAGAAATTGAAGGTTGTTGCAGATTGCTTGCAGCACGTGCTGGAACAGAGTTTCTAGCACGCGCCTTCCCTTTTATTCCCTGATCTGCTGCGGCGTCAGCCCTGTATGCTTTTTGAAATAACGACAGAAGAAACTGACATCGGCAAAATGAAACTCCCAAGCCATCTCCTTGATGCTTTGCGTAGTTCGCTTAAGATGCATCTTAATCTGCAGAATCACGTATTGGTCGATGATGGTCTTGGGGGTATGCCCCGTTACCTGGTTCACGATATTGGTGAGATATTTCGAGGAGATATTCATCTGGTCGGTATTGCGGATTGCGCTGAAGATACTCATGAAAACCGATGAAGAACGCCTTCAACTGACACAATACCAATTGGGAGATACAAGTACATTCCGATTGGTCGAAATAAACTTTTAATAGGGCAAACATACCATTGATGATGTTTGTCACCACGGGGATATCCTGTCTGCATCTGTCTTCCCGTAAGGAAGAATAAACCGTCTGTTCCAGTTGCAGACTTGCTTCACGAAGCAAGGAAGGATTATATTTCAGGATTTCGGCTTGGAAGCTGTTCGCAGTTTGAGGGGATTTGCAATCCCCGTTTTCAGTTTCTGAGGATTTGCAATCCCCATTTTCTGTTTGAGGGGATTTGAAATCCCCGTCAATCTTCAATTCTACTACATCATTCGGGAACAGCGTAATCACCGCCCCCTCATAAAGTTCCCAATCCTTATAATTCACATTCAGCCTCGCCTTTCCTTTCCGGCAAATCAATATTGCTCCGTAAGTCAATACTTGCGGACCCTCCTGCCATGCCTCCAAACCAGAGCAGGAAAGGCTTGCTTTCTGATAACTGCTCTTCATGGAATTGACGATGGCAGACAACATGTCGCGCGGCTTGCCTTACGATGCCACCAATCTTCTGATGCTCAGTATCCGGAACCTCTATGGCATTACTTGTATCATCGGTCTTGCCGTATTGCTCATCTTCCTGCTATGGGATGTTCAGCCGGTAAGAAGTACCCTGAAGAAAATGCCAGCATGGAATTTTGTAGGCAGAAAGATGAAAAAAGCAAGCAGATAATGCGCACATTCAAAGAAAAACATTATCTTTGCATTTAGTTTAACAAAATGAAATATTCCTTTTTTTAAAGGAATAAGGAAAAACATCAAAGAAAAAACTATGGCAAAGAAAGCGATTGTGATGGGGGCAACCTCAGGAATAGGAATGGAAGTAGCCAGCCTCTTAGCGCAGAGAGGTTGGCAGGTGGGAATAGCCGGAAGAAGAGTAGAGCGACTTGAAGAAGTAAAAAGAAATACAAACCAGATTATTTCTGAGAAAACAAAAGTATCTCAGAAGGGGAACATTTCAGAAGGCGTGAAAGCATCCAGGGGAGAAATCATCTGCTATCAGCAGATAGATGTAACTTCGGCTGACGCCCCTACTCTTCTTCAGAAACTCATCGAAAAACTCGGTGGGATGGATTTATATTTCCATAGTTCAGGAATCGGATGGCAAAACTATTCACTTGATTTTGAAAAGGAAATGAAGACCGTTGAGACCAATGGGCTGGGATTTGTAAGAATGGTGGATACGGCTTTCAACTGGTTTGCCCAACAGAGTCAAGAGCAAGATAAAGGGCAAGAGCTAAGACTAGAGCAAAAATCAGATAAAGGCAAGGGCAATGATACTTACCGCATCGCCTGCATTACCTCTATTGCCGGAACGAAAGGGCTCGGTGCTGCTCCTGCCTATTCTGCCACCAAGCGTTTCCAGAATCATTATCTGGAGTGCCTTACCCAGCAGGCTTACATGCGCCATCTTCCTATCGCTATCACAGATATCCGCCCGGGTTTCGTAAAGACTGACCTGATAGCTGGCAGCAACTATCCCCTGCAATTAACTCCTCAGGAAGTGGCTCAGCAGATTGTAAATGCTATAGAACGGGGAAAAACAGTCAAAACCATCGACTGGAAATACAGCATCCTCGTTTCGCTCTGGCGAATGATTCCCAGATGGATTTGGACAAGACTTACCATTAAATAATATAGAAACTATACTTGCATTTGATTTTATACCTAGATAAAATCTCCGTTCATAGACGTTGAATGTCCGTTCAAAGACATTGAACCGCCGTTCAAAGACGCTGAACCGACATTCAACGTCTATGAACAGAGATTTCAAAAGGATTAAAGAAAATCTTTTCCTGTTACAATCAATACTTTTTCTGTAACAACCTAAACTTTTCCCAAGATCAACATTAAAAGGAGAGTAGAAACATGAAGAAAAGAAAAGCGTGCAAGCTACATTTCTATAGCCTGCATGCTTTTCATTTTTATAATTACTGTTTACAATCTTGCTCCGAATCTTGCGCTTGGCAATGGGGCGGCAAAGTAATAGTTCTGGTCATTATTCTTATCCAGGAAATTCACCTGCTTCATGCCGAAGAATGGCAGCCCCTCAGGGAAGAGACGGACAAAATCGGTTACACCTCCTGAGAGGGCAGGACTGCCTGCCTGATAATCGAAATTCCAACCCTTGTCGAATGCCAATGGAGCACCTTGGGCTACATCATCAATCTCGCAATTGATATTCATCTTCTCGCTCTGCTTGAAACTCTTGAAGAGAGGATTGAGCTGACCAGCCACGCTGCTCTTGATATCGGTATCAAACCAGATGCCGAGCTCTGCATCCTTCGCCATCTGCGCTACGCCTGTCTCTGTAGATGCAAAGTAGTAGTTTGGTGTAAGACGACTGTGCTCCATATCAGCACCATCCTTCTTTGGCTGCTTCAGTCCGAAGCGGGAATCGTAGATGAGGTTGTTCACGAAGACTGGCTTCGCTGCCTTCTCTACCCAGACAGAACCACCCTTCTTGTTTTTGGAACGGCGCCAACCGCAATTGATGATGGTGTTGTTATAGACGGTCATCTCAGAGAGAGGGATTACCTCGCTATTTCCGGCATTAGAAAGCTTGAAGGCGTTGGTGCAGGCGTTGTAGATGATGTTGTTGGCTACATCGAGCTTGCAACCTGCCTTTACGTTGATGGCCTCGCCACCATCGGCTGCATTTCCGCTATCGGCAAAGATATTGTTGATAATCACGCCGTTACCACCGGTAAAGTAAGTCTGGTCGTTGTAGTTGTCATGGAAGAAACTGTTGGTCATCACAAACTTGCCGTTTACATTACAGAAGTGAAAGGCTGGCACACCGCCATCGATGGTGGTCTTGAAAAGCTTGTTCTGGAAAGAAGCTGAACTCTCGGTAGGAGTAGCACCGGCATAGGCCACATCCACGTGATTGAGCACTACCTCCTCAGAATTATATCCGCAGATGATGCCGCCCCAATCAGCAGGCTTCCTGGTATCAGAAGTAAAGACTACCGGTTTTTCGGCGGTTCCCATACAATAGAGATTGCCCAATACCACGATTTCTACCGGCACCTGAACCTCTGATTTGCAGGTGACGGTTACGCCCGGCTCGATGTAGAGCGATGCTCCTACAGGAATCTCAACGCTCTGGCTCAGGGTAGTATCCTTGGTCCAAACCACAGAACCTACGGGATATTCTGCCACCTTCGTTGTGATGACATCCTTAGAACCCTGGTTCTCATTGCCATCACTTCCATTACCGCCGTTATTCACGTAATCGTATGGATTGATATTATCGTTCTCGCAAGATGTGGAGAACATTGCAGCTGCTGCCATCAACAGCAAAGCAGCAAAAGTACTTATCTTTTTCATTTCTTTTTTTTACCTTTTTACTTTTTTACCTTTTTACCTTTAAAAGCCTTTTTACCTTTTAAAGTTTGTATCTTACTCCCAGCAGGAAGGTTCTGCCATACTGATAAGTTCCCACGATGGTCTTATCGCTCTTCTGCCCCTCATACTCCAGGTTGCTCTTGTTCACGGTCTTCAAGTATCTCTCGCGCGTGGCATCGAGCAGATTGTTTGCCTTGAAGAAGATGGAGATGCCGTTCTTGAATTGCTTCTCGGCACTCAGGTCGAGACCGAACATCGCCTTGTCCCACTGGTCGGCATCCTTGAAGGGAGAAACCAGGGCGAGCTTGGTGCCCGTGAAGGAAGAGGCAAGCTGCGCATTCCAGCCATGCTCCGTATCCTTATATAATAAGGAGATATTGGCGGTATGAGGAGCTTGGTTAACCAGCGGACGGGTCTGGGTTACGCCCGTCTTATACTCAGCACTACCCTCCTGGTACTCACGCTTCGAGGTGGTGATTTCTGAATGGGTGTAAGTATAATTCGCCTTCACTCCGAAGTGGCGGATGTACTTGATCACGTCGATTTCGAAGCCCATGTTCTTGGCATTACCCAGGTTGTCAGGCATGTAATAGGCATCGGTTCCGGCTCCAATCTTGCCATCCGATGTTACGAACACCTGCTCTATAGGGTCTTTCAGATACTTATAGAATACGCCGGCAAGAATCTGTTCGGTCTTGCTTGGGAACCACTCCCAGCGCAGGTCGATGTTGTCGATGCGGGCACGCTTCAGGTTTGGATTACCTTTTTCCTGATACTCCTCGCCCAGAATCTGATAAGGCACTATCTCGTAGAAGCCCGGACGGTTGATGGAGCGATAGTAAGAGAGACGCACGTTCATCTTCTTGGTTGGCGTCCACTTGATGGATGCCGATGGCAGATAATCCCAGTAGCTCTGCTCGCCCACCTGTCCCATGTTGCGGAAGTGCTGGAGCATGGTGTAAATCTGGTTGGTGTGCTCAGCACGGAAACCGGCATTCAGTTCGCCCACCTCGCTCTTCAGGGTTACCATGGCGTAGGCTCCGCCGATGTGTTCCTTGGAATCATAGTTGAGCTGAGAAGCCTGAGAATAAGGAGTCTTGCAAACCCAATCGATGTGAGCAAACTGATCTATTCCGTTGCCATCCAATCGCTGCGAGATGTCGGCAGGATTGAAGATGTAAGAATAATATCTGTTGCTGCGCTCCTTTCTGCGATACTGTGCGCCCGCCTTCCAGAGTGCCTCCACAGAGTTGGCGAAATGGGTATCGTAAGAGAGGTTGATGTAACCCGCCCAGTCGGTATCCTTGTTGTGCTGGAATCGGCGTTCGGCACTCTTAGGCAGGGTCTTGGTGATGTTCTTGTCGCCTTCCCAGATGGAACCCGAAACGGCATCGCCGCCATTCTCGGCTTTTCTGCTCACGGTATTCGTCAGGGTAACGTAAGTTCTATCCGGATCTTCCTCCTTAGCCTGCGAGAACACGCCCGACCAATCTACGGTAAAATCCTTGGCAAGATGATGCGTACCCTTCAGGTTGGTGGCGAAGATGCTCTGGGTGGTTGTAAGAGAGCGCACTTCATCGTCCTGCGTGTAGCTGTCGGCTCCGATGTATTCGGTATTGACGCTATTGTTGTATCTGGTACCCTTGGAATTGGTGCGCACATACATGTTGTACCATTCCAGCTTGTGGCCAGGCAGGGTTAAATCTATCTTGGCATGAGCACCCGCAGTAAGGTCGTGGATGCTGTAGTAGCGATGCTGCAGATTGGAAATGTACATGGCCTGCTCGCCCGAAGCCATCTTTACGGAATTATAGGTGCGCTCGGTGCCACGGAAAACATTCTGCACGCTTCCGGCAAGCATCACGCCCAGGCGGTCGTTCCAGAAGCGGTTGCCGATGCTCAAGCCTCCTATGAAGTTAGGAGCAGGAAGAGAATGGCTCTTCAACAGAACAGGACCGTTCTTGAAATCGCTCATCTGCGCCTTGTAGTCTTTTCCGAAAGCCTCGTAAGGAGATTTCTTTGTATAATCAGAGCGGTTGCTGGTAAGATAATCTCTGCCTTCCTTCCAGAAATAATCACTTGCTCCGATGGCTGCATTCGCCTGAATCTGGAAGCGGGATGGGGCATCCTTCATCACCATATCCACTACGCCGCCAGCTGCATCACCTTCCATATCAGCAGTAAGAGACTTGGAAACCACGAGGCGGTCCATCAGATCTGAAGGGAAGATATTCAAAGGGATGTAACGGTTTTTATCATCCGGACTAGGAATCTTCACGCCGTTCACCAGGGTGTAGTTGTAGCGCTTGTCCATACCTCGGAGGATGGCGTAGGAAGCCTCGCCCGATGCATCACGCTCCATGGTTACACCTGATACACGCTGCAGAACGCTCGCCACGTTGACGTCAGGCGAAAGCTGGATGCTCTGCTGGCTCATCACGTTGAGCACGTTGCCGGCATTCTTCACGGATTCTATGGCGCTGCGGTCGCTACGGTATTCACGATGGCCGGTAACCACTACTTCGCCCAACTGCTTCAGGTCTTCTTCCATGGCGATGGTCAACTGTCCATCCTTTCCCTCTTTTCCATCTTTGGAGAAGTCTTTAGCCACATCCACCACCATCTCCCTGGTCTTGTACGACATGTAGGAAACGATGATGGTCACCTTGCCTTTATCAGGCAATTCATGCAGGGTGAAAGTACCATCAAGTCCGGTGGTGGTACTCACGTTGGGCAGCTCCTTTACCCGGATTACGGTTCCGATGAGGGGCTCGCCCGTTTTGTTATCCTTGACTATACCATCCAGCGTGTGTGCCTGGATGGCGGTAGTCGCAGCGGCAAGAAGCGCCGCACTCAGTAAAAATCTTTTCATCTATATCGCTATTGATTCTTCATTCGTTTCTTTTCGCAAAAAAGCTCCTTTTACCTTTAATATAAAAGCTTGGAGACCAGCGATGGAATAGCTGGGAACGGGGGTGCAAAGGAGTTAAAGCTCTTTTTACTTTTTTACCTTTTTACTTTTTTACCTTTTTACTTTTTTACCTTTAAAACCGTGTGGATGATTTTTCCATCCTTATCTATCATTGACATTCTGAGCTGCTTCTTATCTGCTGTAAATACAGAGAAACCATCGGCTGGACTGCAGAACACGGTGCCATCGATAGGCTTCACTGGACGAGCCAGAGACGAAGAGGAATTGACTACGTAGTCGATGTTGTCACCCTTCTTCTGGATGTGCTGGAAGTTGTGGATGTGACCGCAGGCATAAATCGCTACATTATTATATTTATGGAGGATAGGCAGAAGGCACTTCTGCATGTCGAGGCGCTCATTCTCCTTCTTCGTGGTGTAGGCGTAGATCGGATGATGGCCTACCACGATGACCCAGTCTTCCTTGGCATTCTTCAGGGTTTCATCGAGCCAGGAGAGCTGAGCCTCTGCATCCTGCTTGCAGGCATCAGGATAGATTTCCGGATTCTTGCGGTAAGAATCGATGAGAGGTGTGGTATCGAGGAAGATGACGCGCACGGTGGTTCCCTTGTGGTTGAACACCTTGGTGTAATATTTGGCTGGCATCATCCAGCGTCGGCTTACCTTGCCATAATTCATAAAAGCCTGAGTATTACCACGATACTCATGGTTGCCGCAAACCGGGAACCAGTTGAGCATCAGGTCGGGATGAGAATAAACCCATTCATAATTGGTAAGCCACAGAGGGTCCTGGGTAGAAGCCACGCCATTGAAATGGTGGATGTCGCCCACGGCAAGTACGCATTCAGGATCTACCGTGCCCGCCATCTCGCCCATCAGTTCGGCGATAGGCTTCTGGTCGTAGTAGCCGTTTCGGCCCATATCATTGGTCATGTAGAGGGTGATTTCACCCTTCAGTTTCTGCCATTCGGCAGCATTTGCCTTCCAGTTAGGATTCTGCGGAATGGCGGTTGCTGCACTCTGAGAGCAGGTGGTTAATGCTGCGTTTTGAGCCTGTGCCGTCAAGCCTCCACCCAACAATAAAGCCGAAGCCAAAACTACAGTAGCTACTCTACCTTTCATCATAGCAAAGCCATTCATGCTGCTATGCTTACCCGATACTTTCTTTTCCATTTTTCTTTATCTGACTATAATACATTATTAAATATTGATGATACCTTTCTCCTTCCGGGGTTGCATCTGTTAAATTTCGGGTGCAAAGGTAGGGGTATTATGTGTCAATGAGGTTACAAGGATTTGAATTAGCAGATAAAAGATACTACAATTTTATTACAGGAATCTCCCCGATGCTTTTAGGGAAAATCATACATCAGATTATGGTTTTCCCCTTGTTGTTTTCAGCTATTCTCCCTATCTTTGCACCATCAAAAAGTTGATAGCGGCACCAAGTAGCCTCTTCTATCAAGAAAACAAAAAGAAATGCAGTAATAACCCTTTAAAGAGAAGATCGTTATGAAAAGAATGATTATGACATTGGTAGCAGTATGGATGATGATTACATCTATGAATGCTCAGAGACTGACAAATATTCAAGCAGAAGCCCGTTTTATCACAGATAAGATGGTGGTGGAACTGGGATTGAGCAGCGCCCAGCGCAACAGCATCCTGAACATCAATCTCAATTATCTCAATAGCATCCGAAGCTATCGCGACATTGATGCCTACGGCTGGCATTACCGCAACAAGCAACTCAAGCGCATAATGACCGCCAGACAATGGAAGAGATTCAAGAACTCCTACTATTTCTATCGCCCTATCGGCTGGGAGAATCATGTGTATGTTCACCATATTTACACCAAGTATCCTAAGCATAACTGGGGACACGACAAACGCCACCCTCGCCCGGAGTGCAGCTACGGAAGACCGGGATGGCCAGGCGGAACCCATGAAACTCACGGACCAGGAAAGCCGGGCAAGCATCACAAGCACGACAAGCATCACAAGCACGACAAGAAGTGGAAGCACGATAGAGATTAGGATGATGCAGATGACGATAATGAAGATGACGATGATTGAGATTAAGACTGGGTTGATGATTGAGATTAAGATGAGATTAAGACAAACATTCGATGATAAAACAGAAGAAATCCAAGCTAGAGATCATTCTCCGGCTTGGATTTCTCGTTAAATAAAAACTAACTATGTCGACTAACTAATAACTAATCATTAATAATTAATTACCAATCATTAATTACTAATCATTAATTACTGACAAGATATCTTCCACTATCTGCTCATCGAGCAGGCGATTATCCGAAAGCAACTGCTGCACATCATATCTATCGTAGAGACCCTTTCTGATGCCGCCCACCATCACCTTCATTTCTGAAGTGCCATAGTAAGAGGCGATGCGCTCTCCGAAGCCGCCATCCTTCGAGCCATCTTCCAGGGTTACCACCAACTGATGGTTTGCCTTCAGGCTATTCAGCGTCTCGGCATCCACCTCATTCAGATAACGTGGATTGATGAGCGTAGCATCGATGCCCTTATCAGCCAACAGGCGGACTACATTCTCGCCCTTCTGATAGAACGAACCGGCGGCGATGACTGCCACCTTCTCGCCCTGGTGCATCACCTTGTACTTTGCCTCGTAACCATATTCAGCATCAACGGCTTCGGACGTATGAACCACGCCATTGCTTGGCACGCGGATGGCGATAGGTTTCTTATCCTGCAGAATGCTCCAGCGGAGCATGGCGAAATACTCCTCGCAGGTGGTTGGAGCCAGATAGATGAGCCCCGGAATGCTGCAGAGCATCGGAATATCGAAAAGGCAGATGTGGGTGATGTCGTTCATCGAGTTCACTCCGCCTCCTACCACGTTGATTACGGCTGGGTTGGAATTGATGCAGAGGTCTTGCGCTATCTGGTCGTAGGTACGCTGGATGAAGGTGCTGTAAACGGTCCAAACCGGATGCAATCCACCCTTCGCCATTCCTGAAATCATGGCCACCGCCTGCTCTTCGGCGATTCCCATATCGATGTGCTGCTTGCCAGCCAGTTGGCGCTTATCGGCAGTAAAGCCACCTGCGGTAGGAGTACCGGCGGTTACGGCGATGAGGGTTTTATCCTGCTTCATCTCACCCAGCATCCAGTCAGAGAATAAAGTGCCGTAATCCTCTGTTGGAGCAACCTCCGGGAGGATTCCATCGGCATTCCTTCTTGGTCGCGAACCGTCTTCCAGATTGAAAGGCATTCCCCAATGCCAAGCCTCCTTATTGGCTACAGCTGGCGCAAATCCATGACCTTTCTCTGTATGAATGTGAACCACGGTAGGCTTATCCGTATCCTTCACGCTCTCGAAAACCTGGATGAGTTTTTCGATGTCGTTACCCTCTTCCAGATACTTGTATTCAAAGCCCCACGCCTTGAACCAGTTGTGCTCGCAGGTGCCGTTGCTCTCGCGCAAGGCACGCAGGTTCTTATAGATTCCGCCATGATTTTCGGCGATAGACATTTCGTTGTCGTTCACCACGATGATGATGCCCGTGCCGAGTTCCGAAGCCTCATCCAGTCCCTCGAAAGCCTCGCCGCCCGAAAGAGATCCGTCGCCGATAATGGCGATGATGTTCTCATCGGTTCCCTTGATGTCGCGCGCCTTCTGCAAACCGGTGGCAAGACTCACGGAAGTGGAAGTATGCCCCACCTCAAAATTGTCATACTCCGGACATTCGGCAGGAGAAGAATAGCCCGAAATGGCATTCATGTCATCCACATCGCCGAGGAATCCCGCAGCTCGTCCGGTGAGCACCTTATGCGGATAACATTGGTGGCTTACGTCAAACACGAGCTTATCCTTTGGCGCATTAAAAACGTAGTGAAGCGCCACGGTAGCCTCCACGAATCCGAGGTTCGGTCCCACATGACCGCCATGCTTGCTCACACGGTTCAGCACAGCCTGTCTGGTTTCATCAGCCACCACCTGCAGTTCCTTCAAATCCAGCTTCTTCAAGTCGGCTGGCGACTTTATTTTCTCAATATACATTTTCTTATACTTATAGTTATGATTCTATTTATGATTAGATGATGATCATCATTTTCGAGTGCAAAGATACGAAGATTCCAGAAAACACGCATTACCCCAACTACAGAAAAAATGAATGATTTTCCGGAAAACTCATCTTGGAATATTCTTCAGGAAAACTCATCTTGGAAATCAGCCTACTGCCTTATCCCTATCCTTCAGAATCACAGCCATGTTATCCAGCGCCCATTCTATCAGATGATCCATAATAGGAATAAGGGTTTCAGCACGGGGTGTGAGAGAATACTCCACTCTTGGCGGCACTTCGGCATAAGCCTTGCGGGTAACGTAGCCATCAGCCTCCAACGATTTTAACGTGCTGGTAAGCATTTTCTGCGAAATATCCGGAATCTGCTTACGCAGGGCATTAAACCGGAGGGGGCCATCCTGATGATATTTCAGGGTGTAGATTACCAGTAGCGACCACTTGTCGCAAACGCGCGCCAGAACGTTACGGATGGGACAGTCCTGCACTACCATTTCTTTTATCATTCTTCCTATAATCTATCTTCTTTATATTCTACAATAATCTATAATATTCTGCAATAATGTTCTGCAAAACTCTATAATATTCTGCAATAGGCTACAAAAGTAACTAATATCCGAAAAGATACCAAACATACCAAGTTAATCTAAGTTAACGCTTCATTTTTCTTTCTCCCATTCCCACGCAATAGTTACCTCCCAGTAACCATCTTACCCCCAAGTGCCCTCTTGCAGGAACCGGTTTTTCGCAGTATCTTTGCAGCGCAATTCAGAAGTGAAAGCAGAAAACAGAAGTATTCACAAATTCACAAAAAGAAATAACATAAAGTGAAATAAAAAAAGAAATATAAACATTTAAAAATAACAGACAAGATGAAAGAAACAAAGATTATTGCAAAGGCTGAAAACTTCACAGCCACGGATTTTGGCAAGATGAGTGATCTCAAGGACTACATTCTGGAATTCACCCCAGAAATCAAGGTTTCAGGAAAGGTATTTGGCGGTCAGAGCGTAAACGCAACCGGCAGCGAATTCTCATTCCAGATTATGGTTCCAGGTCAGGAGCCCGGTTTCCTCCACACTCACAAGAACCACGAGGAACTGTATTTCTTCCTCAGCGGCAAGGGCGAGTTCCAGGTAGATGGCAAGGTATTCCCTATTCAGGAGGGAAGCGTGGTGAGAGTAGCACCAGCCGGCAAGCGCTCTGTTCGCAACAACGGTACAGAACCACTCGTGATGCTCTGCGTGCAGTATAAGACCGAAACCTTTACAGCCGAAGATGCAACCGACGGCGTGATTCTCAACGATAAGGTGGAGTGGTAGAAACTACTCCACCACCTCCATGATTTCAGGATGCTCAAGCTTTTCCTTTTTCTTGAGCTTCTTCACTACTTCGGAATAACTGTGGCGAATCAGGGCCTGGATGAAATCATCTTCCAGCGTGCCATAAAGGTTTACCTGATTCCAGTATTTCTTATTCCAATGCCATGCGCCTTCTATTTCGGGATGCACTTCCCGGAGTTCGAGGGCGTAATCGGCATTACATTTCATCGTAACCCACTCGGGGCGCTCCAGGTCAACACAGGCAAAGATCTTGCCCAAAATGCGAAACACCAAGGTTCGCTCATCAAAAGGAAAAGCCTCGGTTACGAGGGGAAGCGAGAGGCAATACTCTCTAACAGATTCTATATTCATTATTTCTTCACACTAAATTAATTCTACATTTCTTCTCATTATATTTTAATTCTACTTGCCGAGACCCAGCTTATCCAATAAAAATTGCCGAAATCCTGCTTATCCTATAAAAATTGCTGAGATCCAGCTTATCCTATAAAAATTGCTGAGATCCAGCTTATCCTATAAATAGTGCAAAGATAACGAATTATGATGAAACAGCAAGCCTTATTCCATAAAAAACAAATCTTATCCGAAAAAATTCCGTTATATTAAAATCCTTCTCTTTCCTTATCCGTAATTTTGCAACATCATCCGCAAGATTCCTGCGCAGTAACATTCGCAAGAACTTTGTGACATATTGCATTAAAATAAAAAAGAAGATTATGAAACATGAATTGATCATAAGCAGCTTGCTCGTCCTGGGAAATCCGATGATGACAAACGCTCAACAGACAAAGACCACTACAGCAGAGAGTATTTCTACAGCAAAAAATATTTCTACTGCAAAGAATAATTCTACTGATAGCATCCAGGCGATGAAGGAAAAGCTGCGCCAGGACAGCATCCAATGGGAGAAACAGCTCGCAGCCGTAACCATCAAGGGAACCCGCTCGCAATTCCGCCAGAAGAACGGCGGAATCGTGGCTCGCATCTCGGGAACTTCTCTCGAGAAGGAGCCAACAGCTACGGAAGTGCTTGCCAAACTTCCCGGAATGTTCAAAAACAAGGATGGCAAACCGCAGGCATTTATCGGCGGCTCACCCGAAATCTACATCAACGACAGAAAGGTGCAGGATTACAGCGTGGTAGAAAACCTGCCCGTTACACAGATAAAAGAGGTGAAGGTGATTCATCATCCCGGAGCCGAATACGGCAACAACGTGGGCTGCGTGCTGCTCATCACCACCAAGAAGAACCTGCAAGGACTCGCCATCGTGGAGAACTCCGGCTTCCTCTTCGACTCCTTCGTGAGCAACAACCATGACCTCGACCTTACCTACACCCACGGCAAGATGACGTACTACGGCAAGTTGGGCTACGCCAACTGGCAGGGAATATGGAAAGAACAGGACATCGCCACAAATTACGTAAGCGGCAGCCAGGCTGGCGATAACGCCACCACCTACATTGCCTCCGCCACCCTCGACAGCAAGCACAGCTACTACGACCGCTTCTACTGGAGTGCCGGAGCCGACCTCGCCCTGACTGAAAAGCAAACCATCGGAGTAAAATACGACGGCTACAACATCCATCAGCCGATGCCTTTCAAGATGACGAGCTATGCGATGACCAACGATCACGTAGATGACAACGTAACGGGCAACAACAAGTTTCTCTATTACGACTGGCAGCACCACGTGAACGCCTTCTACCAGGGCAAATACGGAGAAAAATGGAAGCTGAACTTCTTCGGCGATTTCGTGAAGCTGCACACGGAGCAGGCTCAATTCGTGGATGAGATCTCAGAGAAAGGAGCAGCCAAAGGAAAAGAAGCAGCCAAAGGAAAAGGAGCAGCCACCTCCCCAAGCGCCCTCTTAGCCCCAAGCAGCTCCCCTTCTGTCCCCCTCCTTGCCTCCGTTCCAAGCGATTCCATCGCTTGGTCCCTCGATTCAAGTTCCCCCCTGCAGGAAGCCAGAAACAAGTTCACACTCCTGCCGCAAAGCGATGGAACCATCTGGGGAGCAAAGGTCCGCGCCAACTACACCATCAACGACAAGCAAACCTGGATGATGGGCGCCGAGTACAACTACGTGAAGAGCGAATCGCGCACCGATTACACCCCTGCCGATAAGGGAACCTCCACCCACAGCATCACCAAGGAAAATCATGCTGCCGTCTTCGCCGAGTATTCACTCGATTTCAAGCCCTTCTCATTAAGAGTAGGATTGAGATACGAGCACGTGGACAGCCGCCTGGATTATCTGAAAGATGAAACTACCTCCACCGAGCCGCTTCATCGCAAATACGACAACCTCTACCCTTCCCTCCTGCTCTCTCATCAGTCAGGCAGATTCTCCCAGTCCCTGAGCTACCGCTCTTCCGAAATCCGGCCATCCTTCCAGGAGCTGAACACGGGCACGGTTTACGCGAACCGCTACATGTGGCAGATAGGAAACAGCCAGCTGGAGCCATCCCAGCGCCACGAGTTCCAATACCAGGCAAGCTACGGCGACCTCTTCGTCCAGGCAAGCTACACCTACGTGAAGGATTACATCACCAGCATCATCGAACCCGATTCAGATGACCCGCAAACGGGCTACATCACCTGGACCAACATCGACCATTGCTGGAACTGGGGCAGCTTCCTCGGCTACCGCCACCGCTGGGGCTTCTACGAGCCACAGCTGCAGGCAGGCATCCAGCAGGGCTTCATCAAGGCCGTCAGCATGGGCAAGGAGAAAAGCTTCCACGACCCCTACTACATCTTCAGCCTCTACAACGGCTTCCATCTTCCAAAGGGCTGGTACATGAACCTCTCGTTCTCCTACCGAAGCAGCGGCACCTACGATTTCCTCACCCTCTGCAGCGTGCACAACTTCGACTTCCAGCTCTACAAGAGTTTCCTGAAAGACCGTCTCTCGCTAAGCCTGAACGTGAACGACATCTTCAACACCAAGCGCCAAAAGACCGACGGTACCTACGGCAACGTACGGTTCCAGCAGCAGAAGTGGGTAGACACCCGAAGCGTCCAGCTCCGCCTCACCTATCGCTTCAACCAGGCCAAGAAGCAATACCGTGGCGAGAACTCTGCCCAGGAAGCCGTGGGACGAATGGGAGGAAAATAGAAAAACTTTCTCGGTTTCTCCAGAAGAACTCCTCTTTGTAGAAGAACTTTCTCGGTTTAAATATAGAAAAAACGAAGTCTCTGTTAAGCAGAATCTCTATGATTTTGCCCCAGCAGAGACTTTTTCTCGAAAAAAGAGGTATAAAATTGGAGATAAACTTGTATATTTACTTAGAATATCGTACATTTGCAACGAATTTCTTGCTTAATTGCAATTTCGCAGCATAAAAACAACTAAAAGTAAAGCTAATGATCGACTGTCAGATAATAAGAGATGGAAAGATAGAAGGGGAAGTAAGGACAAACGGCCTTATCTTCATCGACAATCATGGGATGGAACGGAGCAACCACATCGAATCGAATGCAATGGAAGTTTCGCTCAAGGAGTGGCATTACCGGAAGTTTGGCATTATGAACCAACACTATTTTGGCAAGGCGAACAACACCAAGTTTATCGCGCAGCACGAGGTCAGACCAGCCCTGCTCTTCTCCATGCCAACCTTTGGCGGCAGCATGAAAGAAGTATACGGCGGTCGTGGTAAAAAAAAGGAAATGATGTGGAAAACAGGCGAGGCAAGCCTCTGTTTTCTAAGCGGCGAAGGTGGTGCCAACACTCACTTGAACCAGGGCACCCAATTCGAAATCTTAAACGTGGTCATCCCGCAGCAATTCATAGAAGAGCTTATCGAGCACGACGCGGAGGCTTTTGAGCAGCTCTCCCCTCTAACCAGCCCTACCTTCGACACCCAGACCATCATCAAGTACAACCAGCCCGCCATAGCAGCAGTCATCAAGGCGGCACGAGACATCCAGCGTTCCCGCCTGTTAGGCAACCAAGCCTCCAAATACCTGGAATCGAAGATTATCGACTGCCTCTCGGGATTTCTCCTGCCCGCCAGTCTCTTGCCAGGCAGCCAAACCTTCAGTCTCAGCATCCGTGACAAGATACACGATGCCCAAAGCATCATCCTCACCCACTATCAGGAAATGCCTTCGCTCCACGAGTTGGCGGCAATGGTGGGCACCAACGAATGCACCCTGAAGAAAGCCTTCAAGCAGGAGTTTGGCACCACGGTATTCCAGTATCTCTTCGATTTCCGCATGGATTTAGCGGTTCATTATCTCCTCGACACAAGTCTGCCGATTGCCGACATCGGTATCAAATTGGGCTACGATTACCAGAGCCATTTCTGCACGGCATTCAAGCGGAAACATGGGGTGAGCCCGATGGAATTCAGATTAAGACGTGGAGTTATTGCAAGAACCTGATGATTACTTGTAATAACTCCAGAAATCCTGCAGCCTCGCCGCCATCCATCTGAACATGATGAAACTGGAAGGAGATGGGGAGCGTGGTTCTGAAGAAACCACGATGATAACTTCCCCACATCAGCATGGGGTTGCAGAATAAATCCGTGTATTGATTCACGATACAATCAAGCTCCGTTCCTATCATCGCCGACGTTCCCACCACCATCGCATCCTCTAAAGAAGATGATTTGCATTCAGCAGCAGCCTCAGAAGTCAGACGAAGATAATCTTCATTAAACTTCTGAATATCATCAGAATAAGGAATGTCGCAGGAATTGATTCCTCCCTTCTTATTTCCCACGATTACGTTAATGGCGATAGAATCATATTGCATCAATCGCCAGGATGAACCAGATTCTTTTTCTTGGGATTTTTCCTCATCAGGAATTCCTTTAGAAGATTCTTTTTCCGGAAGAAGATAAAACTCCTTGGTTCTCGATGCAGCACAGCCTATCGCCCAGCACAAGATCATATTGAATTTCCACCCCCTCTTCCTGCTTATCTTCATAATTCGGGAAACATCGAATGTCTTGGTCAGGGTTACCATCGGCATCGGCGACGAAATCCATAATTCGAACGCCGCCGCCCTGGAAGTTTCTCTTGCATTTATCTCTTTCTTCATAACATTCTTCTTCTCATCAACTTTATTTCAAATCATACTTTATCCTCATTTCCTTTTGCTCCGCCTCAGGAAGGCTCTTCATAAAAGCCTTCCAGCCGGGGCAGAAGCGAGTGTGCCAATGCCAGAAACGAGAAACAAGCGAACGAGGATTCGCCTCATACTTACGCCGCATACAACAATCTGCGCAAGGAATATTCTTTTTCTTCATATTTTTTACTCTATCGGAATCCAAATTTCTGTTAGCAATTCTTCCGGAGCCGTTGTCTCCGGGTCGTTCAGGTAACGCTCAAACATCTGACAATTTTCCAACACTCCGCTTCCCAACTTCACCTTCTCGCCAGATGCAGGAAGGAGTTCGCCATAAACCTTGGCGTTAACTTCTGCCAGATTCTCATACGGTCCCTGATAACGATAAACCAGGAAGCGACCGCCATAAATCGTAATAATGTTCACACCTTCCTCAGGCTGAAGCTGCTCTACGATAGGAGCTGCGATACAAACATCCGTGCGACAGGCTTCAGCAGGAGTCGTTGCCGGATTGTCGTGATAGATGTTGATGTATTCTGCATCCGGACAATCATAATCAAGATGATGCTTCTGACAATAAGCACCCAACTTGTTCCAAGCCTCCATATAATTGACAGACTTATAATCACCCAAAAGGCGAACGCTAATCGCCTTTACATCCTTTCTACTCTGAATTCTTTCTGTAATTTCCATTTCCTAATGATTTTAATGTTATCTTAAATATTTTATAGGCAGCAAGACTTACCAGCATCGCCACCTTAACAATTACTACTCCTATAATCATACACATTTTCTTCTATTTTATATTATAAGTTTTTTACATCTCATTTCATGTAATGAGACTGCAAAGATAAGCTATTTTTAGAGAGGAGATTTTAATTTAAGGGAATAAAAAATAACTGCACCTACTTGCAAAACCTGAATAGACTATCTAGAAACAAATTCTTTTCTTTTTGTATCTTTTTCAATAAAATGTTTGGTAGTTACAATTATTTATTGTAGATTTGCAGCAGATTTTTTTAAGAAGGAGTGCTTATGCAGAAGAAAAAGGATAAAAACCTGATGAAAACGGATGTAAAACCGATGAAGCAAGGACTGCTATCCCGGATTTTCCATCTCTATTACGATGGTTTCAGGACGATGACCCTGGGCAGGACGCTCTGGACCATCATCCTCATCAAGCTTGCCATCATCTTCCTGGTGCTCAAGCTCTTTTTCTTTCCGAATTATATTAACAGTAATGCAAAGAATGGAGATAAGGCGGGCTTCGTATCCAAGGAAATTCTGAACAGATAAGACTCAGAATCCCCGCAACCTTCAGATAGAAAGAAATACAAAAACATTATATAATAACAATTTTAAAACCGTTCAACTATGATGACAAATCTATTGTTAGACATTACATCAGCCACCATCGACTGGTCGAGGGCGCAATTCGCACTCACGGCCATCTACCATTGGCTGTTCGTGCCGCTCACCCTGGGACTGGCAGTAATCATGGGCATCGCCGAAACATGCTACTACCGCACCAACAAACCGTTCTGGAAGCACGTAACCCGTTTCTGGCAAAAACTCTTTGGCGTCAACTTCGCCATGGGTGTTGCCACGGGAATCATCCTGGAGTTTGAATTCGGCACCAACTGGAGCAACTACTCCTGGTTCGTGGGCGACGTATTCGGCGCTCCCCTAGCCATCGAAGGCATCCTGGCATTCTTCATGGAGAGCACCTTCGTGGCCGTGATGTTCTTCGGCTGGGATAAGGTGAGCCGGGGCTTCCACCTTGCCTCTACCTGGCTCACGGGACTTGGAGCCACCATTTCTGCCTGGTGGATTCTCGTAGCCAACGCCTGGATGCAATATCCTGTAGGACAGGAATTTAATCCCGACACCATGCGCTTCGAGATGACTTCATTTATGGATGTGGCACTCTCGCCATTCGCCATCAACAAGTTCACCCATACCGTTACCTCCTCCTGGATCATCGGCGCCACCTTCGTTGTAGCCGTAAGCTGCTGGTATCTCCTGAAGAAAAGAGAAACCCAACTTGCCAAGGCGAGCATCAAGATGGGTGCCGGAGTAGGACTCATCGCTACCCTGCTGGCTGCGATGACCGGCGACAATTCCGCCTATCGGGTGGCACAGGTGCAGCCGATGAAACTGGCTGCGATGGAAGCCTTATATAATGGCGGAAACGGCGAAAGCCTTACGGCGATTGCAGCCGTTCATCCCTTCCGGCAGCCCGATTACGAAAACGAGCAGGAGCCAGCCATGCGCATCGCCATCCCTAACATGCTCTCATTCTTAGCCACCCGCACAGCCGATGGCTACGTGCCAGGCGTAAACGATATCCTCAAGGGTTACACCCACGAGGATGGCACCCGGGAACCATCCGTTCAGGAAAAGATAGCCCGGGGCAAGAAGGCGATTGTTGCCCTGAAAACCTATCGCGAAACCCAGGCGAAAGACCAGCTCCCTATCCTCAGGGAGAACATGAAATACTTCGGATATGGTTACATCAAGGACGCCAGGGAACTGGTGCCGAGCATCCCAATCTGCTTCTACGCCTTCCGCCTGATGGTGGGAGTAGGCTGCCTGCTCATCCTCTTCTTCGCCCTCAGCCTATTCTTGGTCTATAAGAAGGAAATCGCCCAATACCGATGGTTCCTCATTTCCGCCATCATCATGATTCCACTGGCTTACATCGCCTCAGAATCGGGCTGGATAGTAGCAGAAATCGGTCGCCAGCCTTGGACCATCCAAGACCTGCTGCCAGTAAGTGCCGCCATCTCCGACATCGAGGCAGGCAGCGTGGCCACCACCTTCTTCATCTTCCTGGCACTCTTCACCACCATGCTTGCCGTAGAAATCAGCATCCTGGTGAAGCAGATCAAGAAAGGACCGGAATACGATTAATCTCTCTGATAATCGTTGATTTTTCAGAAAGATTTCGAAAAGAATCATAGGATAGTTTTTCAGTAAACAACAAAACCCGAAAGTATTATGACATACGAATTTTTGCAATCATACTGGTGGTTCCTCGTATCATTATTAGGAGCCCTGCTGGTGTTTCTCATGTTTGTACAGGGAGCCAACACCTTGATATTCTGTTTGGGAAAAACGGAAGAGGAGCGTCGCCTCATCATCAACTCTACGGGGCGAAAATGGGAGTTCACCTTCACCACGCTCGTCACCTTCGGCGGAGCCTTCTTCGCCTCATTCCCGCTGTTCTACAGTACCAGTTTCGGCGGAGCCTACTGGCTGTGGATGATCATCCTGTTCTCGTTTGTGATTCAAGCCGTGAGCTATGAATTCCAGAACAAGATAGGTAATTTTCTTGGACCGAAGACCTTTCAGATTTGCCTCATTATCAACGGCATCGTGGGTCCGCTGCTTCTTGGCGGCGCCGTAGCCACCTTCTTCAACGGCAGCAATTTCCTGATAGACAAGGGGAATATTACCAACAGTCTGCAACCCGTCATCAGCCGTTGGGCAAACGCCAGTCATGGTCTTGATGCCCTGCTCGACCCATGGAATGTGGTGCTGGGACTTGCCGTACTGATGCTAGCCCGCATCCTGGGCATGCTCTACATCAAGAACAACATCGAACACCAGCAGATTCAGGAGCGCTGCACCCGCCAGTTGCCATGGAATGCCCTGCTCTTCCTATTGTTCTTCCTGCCATTCCTCATCAGATTAATGATAAAGGATGGATTCAGCACTTCTTCTTCCAGCATTACGATTGAGAGCATGAAGTATCTTCACAATCTTCTGGAGATGCCAATCTTGATTGTAATATTATTAATAGGTGTAGTACTCGTTCTCTTCGGCATTTTCAAGTCATCGAGGAGCGTGCAGTATAGAAAGGGAATCTGGTTTACGGGCATCGGAACCGTGCTCACCGTGCTGGTTCTGCTGCTGATAGCCGGCTGGAACAATACCGCCTACTATCCGTCGAACATCGACCTTCAGAGTTCGCTCACCCTCGCCAACAGTTGCAGCAGCGAGTTCACGCTCCGCACCATGGCGATAGCCTCCCTCCTCATCCCGTTCGTGCTCGCCTACATCGTCTTCGCCTGGCGCGCCATCGACCGCAAGCGCATTACGCAGGAAGAAATAGAGCAGGGAGAAGCGTATTAAAAAAGGCGAAAAAGTAAGCCTCTTCAAAAGTCCCACAGATTCCACAGATTTACACAGATTTTTTCTTGCCATAATCGAAAGGAAAATTCCCCAAATATCCAAACAAAAAAATCTGCGTAAATCTGCGAAATCTGTGGGACAAAGAAACACAAATCTCCAACAAAAAAATCTGCGTCATCTGCGAAATCTGCGTGCTTTTTATCCAAAGACCGAACAAGTATTCAATCTACCCAATCCAGCCTGATGCTAGCTTTGCAATTAGGAAATCTTTCTGATGCCAGAAAATATCTGAAGGCGCTGATAGCCGATGTGCCTTACTGCAACAAGAAGTTAGCCTCGATGGATATGGAGGAGCGTTACCGCCTGATTCTTAGCACGATTTTCAACGCCATCGGTTGCCGCGTGGAAGTAGAAAAGATGATTTCTACGGGCAGAATCGACATGGTGGTAGAGGTAACCCGCTACATCTATGTTATGGAGTTAAAACTTTCCAACAACGGCGGCATTTCAGCAGCCGAAGCTCAGATTAAGGCGAAGCAATACGCCGAACCATTCCAGGCCGACAAGCGCAAAGTGGTAGCCCTGGCCGTGGAACTGGACGAACAGGGCAAGGGACTGATAGATTGGAAGGAAGTGGAATAAAAGGTAGTGGAATAAAAGACATACAGAAAGAAAGGGCAAAAGCATCATACCATATATTGACAAGGTAATGCTTTTGCCCTTTTATCTTTAGCAGATAATGTATTTCAAAACGCCGATGGTAGCAATCTTGGTTTCATTATCTTCCGGAACAACTCCTAAAGCTGCTTCAACTGCTCTTCATTCAATCCTGTAGCCTTCATAATCTGAGGCAAAGTCATACCCATTGCCAACAAGTTGCGGGCTACTTCCAAACCTTTAGACAGTTCACCTTCCGCTCTACCTTTAGCAATTCCCTTTTCCTCTCCTTCAACATACGAGCCATAAAGGCCGGAGTAGTAATCATCAACAGCCTTAATACTTTCATCGTATTTTTCCTGCTCCTCACTACTCAAGCAACGAACATCAGCCAATTTAGCAAGATGATTGAATATCTTCTTCTGTGCCGTAAAAGGCAATCTTTGCAATACTTCCATATATTTCAATACATAAATCCATTTTTCAAAACCAGTCTCGCATTCTTCCTCACTCTTATCAAAGAAGGGAAGAGAAAGATAGATGAAACGAAGCTTGTCAGAAAACATTGAGTCGCTAGACTTCTCCCTCAAAGCAACGTCTGTCCTAAACTTTGTCACCTCATGCTCCCTTGGCATAAAATTCATGATGCAAACCACATACACCGGCACAAACTGGTATAAAACAGGAGTGCGCTCACCTGCTTCATCAAACCTCTTGCGCTGGGCGACAAAAGCCTTACTAGCATAATAGATGGAACGATTCACAAAGAAAGGTACCCATCTGTTCTGCATCTCAACGATGAAATGCTTGCCATCGTCGGTTACACAATAGATATCAAAGATGCAGCCACGGAGATCATTAGAATCTCCAAGCTGTTCCTTATCCTTGAATGTTACGTCCTTGATTTGAAACTCGCCTTCAAACAAGTCGTTCAAAAAATTAATCAGCAAGTCCTTGCCGAACTCTTGACCGAAGAGACGCTTGAAGCCCCAATCGGTAAAAGGGTTGATGTATCTACCCATAATTAATTATTTTAGATTCTATAAATCTGCTGCGAAGATACGCATTTTTATTGAAACTGCCAAGAAATTATAGGATTTTCTTTCTGAACCCCGACCTTGGCAGATGAATTTATGGTACCGATTTGAAATTACCAATGAGGCTGTGCGCAGCCAGATGTATACCTTATTTCATTATGGCGATAAAAACAGCCTGCCAAAAGATCTGTTTTTTTCTAAAGATTAGAGTTAAAGATCGTGATCAGACGCCAAGTTTTCTGAAAAGTTTTAGTACCTTTGCAGATTGACTTCGGTCAACATGCGTAAGGAACGCATGAAAGGTAAATTTAAAAACTTAGCTGATGGCAGTATCTGAAGATAGAAAGTTTACGAAAGAACAAGTCTATACCCTTCTCGAAGGAGCAAAGGGCAAGACTCTTGGTGAGGTTGATAAATCCCATCAGTTTGCTCGTACCTTAGAAAGTAAAAAGATTACAGGTATCGCTGGAGACGTGATAGAGCAATCTGTTTTCGGTTACAAAAAAGACAGCAAACAGGAATGTGATATTGAAATTGATGGTGTTCTTACGGAAGTTAAGACCACTGGAGTTCGTGTACCCAAGAGAGACCTGAAGAATGTAAGCGGAAAAAAAGGAGAAGCTTATAATGTTTACCTAGGTGCAAAGGAAGGTATCAGTATTACACATGTTACCTTTGAGCCTCCGATACAGACAGACTTCAACACCTCTCATTTTTGGGAAAAATCAGAACGGCTTTTAATTATATTCTATGAATATAAATCATACGAAGTTGTGCCTGCTTCCGGCTATGCCAAGTTCCCTATTGTTGACTACTGCTACAATTCTTTCTCTCAAGAAGAAAAAGACAAATTGCAAAACGACTGGGAGATTGTCAGTAGCTACCTGCAACAGGTTTATCATGATTATCAGGATGAAGAAAAGCGCAACGAACAACTGGTTGGTTTCACTCACCTTCTTCGTCCCAATCTCTTGCTGATAGAATTAGTACCAGGATTCAAGCGCACAGCAACAGGCTCTTACCAAAAGCCCCGATACAGATTGAAACAGACTTTTGTTGATTACATCGTGCGGGGGCATTTTAACAAAAGCAGAGCAAAAAACGAAATCGTACTGAAAGAATCTTTTTCAAGTTTCGCCCAGCTGGATGCTCGTTGCCATGAACTTACATTAAAGTATAAGGGTAAGACTCTGCCTGAGCTAAGAGAAATGCTTGGAATTAATGCTAAAGTCAAGGATATTTCAGCTAAATGCGTTATCCGTATGTTCGGAACCGATTGCAATAGGTTAAATCAAATCTCAGACTTCAACAAAGCCGGTATCATAGCAAAGACCATCACGATTACCCCCCAAGGTGGAAGAACAGAGGACATGAAACTCAAGCACATCGACTTTGAAGAATGGGCAGATAGAGATGCAGACTTTGAAGATTCTGATGTGTACGATTACTTCTGTGAGCACAGCTTCCTCTGCCCTATCTTCTGTGAGCATGATAGTAAAGACCCGAGCAAGACTGTTTTTGAAGGTTTTAAACGCTTTGCCTTTGATGAAGATTTCATAGAAAATGAAGTTCGCCGCACTTGGGAGGATTCCAGGAATCTGATTCATAGAAACGAACTGGAATGGGAATACGTATATGACAAAAAAGGAAACAAACGTATGAACAATAGCGGTTCCTATATGGGAGCGCCAAACTTCCCTAAGAGTTCCGAATATAAAGTATTCTTCCGAGGAGGTGCAAATATTTCGACAGAGAAAACCAGAACAGAAAGCGTGAATGGCATTAGAATGTTACCACAGTTTTTCTGGCTTAAGGGTTCATATATTGCTAAAAAATTACAAGAAATTCCATACATATAAATATGTCTAAAAATACAATAAAGGTAGTAGAGCTTTTCGCCGGTGTAGGAGGTTTCCGCATTGGACTGGAAGGAGCATCTGATGCCTATAAGACCATCTGGAACAACCAATGGGAACCATCAACCAAGCACCAAGATGCTTCGCTCGTCTATAGAGCACGCTTTGGCTCAAAGGGTCATAGCAACCAAGATATTAATACTGTACCAACAGCAGACATTCCTGATCATGACTTGCTGGTTGGCGGTTTTCCATGCCAAGATTATTCTGTAGCTTCAACTCTTAGCCGTTCTGGCGGAATTGAGGGAAAGAAGGGTGTGCTTTGGTGGCAAATCTATCGTATACTGAATGAGAAGGGAGATAATCGTCCAAGCTATATTTTCTTTGAAAATGTTGACCGTTTGCTCGGCTCGCCAGCCAAGCAGCGTGGACGTGACTTTGCAATCATCCTTGCTTCACTCGCAGATTTGGGCTATACTGTAGAATGGCGAGTGATTAATGCTGCAGATTATGGAATGCCTCAGCGCAGACGCCGTACTTATATTGTCGGTTACCGTGAGAATTCAAATGTTTCAAGGCAAGTACAAGAGTTGAAGGATTGGGTGCTTTATGAAGGCGTGCTGGCAAAGGCTTTTCCTTTTAAACCGAAGGACAAAACCCTCTCTGAATTTGAGATAGAAGGAACTATTAAGGAGGTTTCGGATAATTTCAACAAGGAAGGAAAAGACAGTCCATTTGGAAATGCCGGTATCATGCGCAACCGTTGCGTATATTCAGTAGATGCAGAGGCGGTTTATGATGGACCAATTATGACACTTGGCGGCAATATCGTTGATGAGTCCCTGGTCCCGGAGGAGTTCTTTATTCCGCAAGATGAAGTTGCAAAATGGGAATACGAAAAGGGTGCAAAGAAAATAGAACGTACTACCAAGGAAGGTTTCAAGTATCTTTTCTCTGAGGGCGGAATGGCCTTCCCTGATTCCCTAGATAAGCCTTCACGTACGATTATTACAGCTGAAGGTGGTGCATCTGCATCGCGCTTCAAGCATGTTATCAAGACACCTTCTGGTCGCTATCGCCGTTTGATTCCAATTGAACTGGAGCGTCTGAACATGTTCCCGGACAATCACACCTTGCATCCTGACGTTACGGATGGCCGCAGAGCCTTCCTGATGGGTAATGCTTTGGTATGTGGAATCGTACAGCAGATTGGCAAGAGTCTTTATCGCTTCATCTTCGAAAAAGAACCTGTTTCTACTCATCCAATAGATATTAAGCGTGATTCTCAACCAAAGTTGAATCTTGGTTTATTCTCAGAAATGGAACCTGAGTTGAAAATAAATAAGCCGAAGAAGAGCTACACCTTGGATATGAACAAAAGTCTCTTGGTTGGCTTTGTCAAGGAAGATAATACTGATTATTTCCTGGATGGTGGTCAGACAAAGATTTACTATACAGGTAAGACCAAGTCTTTCCCATCGACTGTTGCGCTCAACAAGCTTTACTATTTCATGCCTTACATCAAGGGCAAGGGTGTCAAGGACTTGTATCTCATCCGCATAGCCCGCATAGGCAGCAAGGCAGAGATTCATCCAGAGTCAGACGACAAAGACCCACGCCTTGTGTTTGAGTTGGAATATCTAGAGAGCTTGCCAAACTACATGATGCTGAAGCCTAACATCTTCAACACCTATAGAAACACAGTTCTAGGAAGAGTGATGGGGGATAAAGGGTAATACTATCCCCCATCCTCCCTCAAGAAGAGAATAAACCTATATTATTATACGAAGAAACCGGCAAAAAACAAAATGAAATGGGATTTATTTTCATTTTTATAACTCATTAGCAGGTTTAAGAAAAGCCTTTATGCTACTTTTAAACAGCATTTCGCCAACAAAAAACCTCTTTAAAATAGAAAAAAAATACGGAAAATACAGCTTTTAATATTAAATAACGTGAATTTTTCACGAAACACAAATTTTCATTTTGCAATTCTGCTTTTTTATCGTATATTTGCAGCAAAAAAACAGCTATGATACAGGAATTTCAAATACAAAACTTCTTCAGCATCAGGGAAAGGCAAACGCTCAGCTTCCTTCCTACTAATGATGACAAGATGAGAAGCCAATACCTATACGAAGTGGCAGAAGGTGTTGAACTCCTCAAGATTGGTATCGTGTATGGCAGCAACGCCAGCGGCAAAACCACCCTGCTCGATGCCCTCGCATTCTTCCGCCGCACCATGCTCGACAAGCCGGAAAACAAGAATATGGGAATGGGGTACGTTCCTTTTCTTCTGGATAATCACAGCCGCAAGGAACACTCCTCGATGCAGATGATCTTCTGGCTCAACCGGGAAAAATACGTCCTAAGCCTGGAATTCGACGAAAAGCGAATCTACGAGGAGATGCTGATGGTTTATACAAGCTCACGCCCTACCAAGCTATACAGCCGCAGCTACCAGCAGGAAACAGACCACTCGGAAGTTATCTTTGGCAGCAAATCGGGCATCAACAAAGCCACCCAGCGAGCCATCGCCGGCAATACTACCAACAACTGCACGGTTATGGCAGCCTTCGGACAATCGAATGCAACCACATCACGGCTGAATATCGTGGCAGAATTCTTCTATTCGGGAATGCGAGACACGCTGAGCCCGCGCGCCTCCCTGACCTTCAATGTGAAAGACGAATTGCGCCATGACAAGGATGGCAAGAAGAAACGCTTTCTGTTACAGATGCTGAAAGCGAGCGACTTCAACATCACCGACCTTTCGCTAGACGACCGCGAAGAAAGTATCACTCCGGAAATGGAGAAGACCATCAAGAGTGCTCCCATCCCAGAGGAGGCTAAAGTAGAGATGCTCCGCCGTGGTACGCTTAAGCATGATGAGATACTATTCCAGCATACGGGCGACGGCGGCGAATATACTTTACACGAACGAATGGAATCGGCAGGCACCCACAGGTTTCTGGGCATGTCGGTGGTACTTTATTATGTGCTTCACCACAACAATTTCATCCCTATCGACGAGGTGGAAACGAGCATCCATTATGAGCTTCTCTCCTACTTCATCAAGTTGTTTCTTGCCAACAGCGAGGGTTCTAGCCAGCTGCTCATGACCACCCACGACATCAATCTGCTGAACGAAGACTACATCCGTCGGGATGTGGTATGGTTTACAGACAAGAGCCGTGAAGGTGCCACCCAGCTGAAGCGTCTCAGTTCGCTGGGTCTGCACAAGACGATGAATCCATATAATGCCTACAAGCAAGGCAAGCTGGTGGATTTACCATTCCTTGGAAGTATTTATCTAGATAAGGAGGATTAGAATATGGCAGTAAAGAAAAGTATAGCAATCATAGGTGAAGGCGAGACGGAGTGGTTCTACTTCGACTCGCTCCGCATCGCCTGCCGCTACCCCTTTAAGGTGGCACCCGATTTTCCCCAACATTCCGACATTCCTCACATGGCAAAATTGGCAGAGTCGTATGTAAAATGCGAAACCGACTATGTAATCTGCCTTGTTGATATGGACCGTCTGTTGCAGAATCCCAAAGAAATGGAAACTTACTCCAAGATACGCAAGAAGAGCAGCCATAAGATTCTTTGGGTGGAAACCAATCCATGCACGGAATTCTGGTTTCTGCTGCATTTCCTGCCTCAACTTTCCGTGAAGCATTACGACAGTTACGAGCAGCTCATTCCTGAGCTTCAGCGCTATATGCCTGGCTACGAAAAGACCGTAAGATATTTCCGCAAGAACAAGCTTTACAACTATCTTACGGAAAACGGCGATCTTCAGCGAGCTCTAGGTTATGCCAAGGAACTCTCTCGCCTAAGCGAGACTACGCCAGAAGATAAGATTGCCTATAGCCAGATGCACCGGGTATTCGAGTTGATAGCATCGATGAATCATGATGAAACCTGCAAGGAAATCATCCTACCGAATGAACAAATCCCAATTGGAGACAACCAGCAGGAAATCATCAATTTCATCGTCAATAACGGAAAATCTGATTTAAAATCCATTTCAAAAGCTACAGGCCTGAAAGTTTCAAGAACACGAGATTATCTCAAAACGCTCGTTGATAAAGGTCTGATTGATGTGGAGGGAAATTATAAAGATAAATTATATAAATTAAAGACACAACCTAAAAAATGACAACAGACCAAAAAGAAAAATGCCGCAAGGCATATTACCATTCTGATATCGAGCCTACACTAGACCGACTAAATCAGATAAAGGAAATAGTCTCCAAATTTGAAAAGGATGGAGCAAATCGCCTTACCTGTGCCCTGGAAATGAAGCACAAGGATCTAGACGAAATAGAACAACTTTCAGGATTCATAGCCCAAGCCTGCGACAAAATGGAAAAAGAACTGGAACGACTGATAAAGTTTGAACCCTCTTTCAATAATCAATTTGCCACAGACCACAACAACTACTACAATTCAGTAAGCGAAGTTCTAAGACATATCAGAAGCCACTTGTCCCCTCTGAAAATCATCCTCAAGAAATTCTGCCCGCGAAAGCATCCTTCGGCTGCAGAATGCGAAATGTATAATATTCCGCCCAAATCGGTAATCGATGCTTCATTACTTGGAGAAGAAGTTTACCAGCCAGATTTGTTTGAACTAGAAAGCTTTCCGCCAGCAGTACAAGGGCTGTATAACGAGATGATTAAATTCTTCAAGGCAGAAAAGGAATGTATGGATATCTGTGCAGAAATTTTACAAGAAGAACTGGCTATACGCAAGGATCCTATCAAGAGTAAATGCATATTGGATAAATACAGACAAAAAGCATACAAACGTATGGAAAATACGATTATGCTCATCTCCGAAGATACGATAGAGTATCTCAAGGCTACAACACCTGCTTACCAGGCGTACCAACACTATGCTTCGGAGGAAGGATTTGCGCAAGGAGAATTCCACAAGCAGAACTGTGCCTCGATGGATCATCTATGCCTTATCGAAGCTAAGACCGAAAATGAGGATATAACCATTAAAGAGAAGGTGCTTTGGGGCAACAATCCAAAAACCATTAAGAAAATAAGGTACGTAATAAGCCACTTCGACGAACTGCTGCCAGCTGATTTCAAGCACAAACTGATGGGAATGTATGAATATATTTTCTGCCAATGGGCTTTGCCTGATAATGTGAAGCAGGCAGTAGAATACTTCATCGAGCACTACAATGGGAACTACGCTCCTGTAAAATATGCCGCAGTAAACAAACATAGTCTGGAATATAACAAGAGTTCCAAGATGGTAAAAGATTTCATATCCGGCATCAATGTACTTTTTGCAAATAGCAATAATGAAGACCTGATGGATTTTAGTGCTTAAAAAGTAGATTTGATTGGGAGTGAAATGGTTCAATATACGCAAAAAGTGTATTAGCTCGCATAGCTGGTACACTTTTTTTATTGAATTCTTGCTTTGGAAATCTACTTTTTATGAAAACCAGATTAACTTTTTATAAAAAGTAGATTATCAGTAGCCTATCAATCTACGTTCTTGCTTTTAATAATCTACTTTGCTACCATTCAATCTACTTTTTAACTTAGCCTAACATCAAGAATTCTAAAAATATAAATATTTTTCACCCATCTACTATCTACTTTTTTCCTTGTCTATCTCTCAAAAAATACCGACCTTTGCAGCACCAAACCACATCAGGCATGGGCAAGCGAAGACCGAAGCCTGTTTCGATTTTGGCTGATGCGGAATGGAGGTCCCCTCTCATCGAAACGGAGGGAATAACCGGAAAGACTACAATTATGTCTAATCATAATTTCTACCCCAACACAGAATTGGGTATCGACCTCAAGTTGATAACACGCAAGCCTGGACGCATGGCTGTGGGCGAGTATCTGGACGGAGCCATTACGCACGACGGAGAAGACCACTTCACATTCGTGCAGAACGACTCCGAGAAGAAGAAGAAGGTGGTGCAGAGAAATCCGCACGTGTATGAAGGAACTTACATCAACGTGAACCGGAAGAAAGACGGTACGCTCTACCCTACCTTCAACCGCCCGCAGTTCTCAGAGCGCTTCACCTTCCAGGACTTCTGCCAGGGTGCCGCCGACGAGCTGCTCTGCATTTGCAGCAAGAGTGATAACAGATAACACGGAGTCTAGGCTTTCTAGAGGAAGTGGGGACTTCGGGGAGGTTGGTAACAGGATTATCCCTACCCTCATTTCCTCTTCAAAACAGTCTCACGTCTCAGTCTCAGTTAGGATAAATGTCACAATTCAACTTCAAACCCGCTTCTCAAGCACTTATAACTTATTGATTATTAATTAGTTATATATAATATATATAGGAAGCGAGACCACATGAAAAAAAACTGAGACTCTGAGACTGAGACTGTAGGCAATAAAAAAAGAACATCGATTTTAATTTAATTCTCTAAAAAGCAATGATTTACAACATTTTCAGCAATGCCGCTCCGGCGATGCCCAAGCCCAGCAAGGGCACAGAATTTGTGAAATTTGCCCTCTCGCAGGCATCAAAAGACATGCGTGAAGTGCTCATTCCGATGGCAATTCCGGCTCTTGCCGCTCATCTCACGGACGTAAGGTTCATGTATTGCGACAACAAATATTATGAAATGTGCGGGCAGATGGGGCATCTGATAGGTCCTTCGGGTATCGGAAAGGCACAATTGGGGCATTTGGTAGAGGCTATCATGCGCCCTTTTCGCAAGCATGATGAGACTGAGTTCAAGAAACTCGTGGACTGGCAGCGACAGATGAAGACCAAGGGCGCCAACAAGGAAAAACCCGAACGTCCGGACGTGAGTTTCTGGTTTCCACCAGCCGATGTCACCAATCCTGCCTTTATCCAGAATGCCATGGCATGCGAAAAACTGGGCGAGCGCACGCAATACATCAATCTGCCCGAAGTAGAAATGGCGGACAGGATGTGTGGCGGACATAAGCAGGTGAGCCAGATGGTAAGAAACATCTACGACCGCCAGCGTGCCGGAGCCCTGCGCGCCACGGCAGATGGCGTAACGGGCAATCCCGTGCTCAGGGTGAACCTCACCTTCACTTCTACCCCCGAGGCTGCCCGACAGTTCTACAAGAAAGACCTCACCAATGGTTTCTTCGGCCGCATCCCTTTCGCCTACAAGGCTCGTGGCGAACGTAGTGGCAAGATTCCACGGCAGGGAACGTATGATGCGGAATTCCTGAAGAAGATGGACAGCTATCTGCTGCGCCTGGATAACTGTAAGGGCAGTTTTGTGGTGAAGAAGCTCAACAAGGTGGCCGACCAGCTGGCAGAAGAAATGGCAAGGCTTGCCGATCTTGCCGATGATGACATGCTCTGGGAGCTTTCCCACCGCAGCATCTTTTCGGCATGGAAGAAGGGAGCCGTGCTGTGGATTCTGAACGACCAGACGTGGACACGCTCCATCGGGGACTTCGTGGTATGGTTCTGCTATTATGACTTGTGGTCGAAAGTGAAGGTATTTGGCGACATGTTCAAGTGTGGCGATGTGCAGGAGGAGGTGCAGCGAACCGGTCCCAAGAATATGCTTGACCATCTGGAAGTATCATTCAACGAACTGCAGCTGGAAGCTCTCCGCTTGAGCCTTGGCAAGAGCAAGGAGGGCACCAAGCATCAGCTTAACGTATGGAAGAACCGCAAATTCATCACCTATTCTGCCCAGACGGGGCTTTATACGAAGACAAGGGAATATCTGATGGGAATGCCGGCGGGAAAGGATAAGAAATAAAGTAAAAAATAGTTTTTATGGAGAAATATGAGATTCAGAAACTGCGCGACCTGCCGATAGAGAGGGTTGCGGAGCAGATGGGGATAAAGGTGGAGCACCACAAGGCGCTCTGCCCCTTTCATGACGACCACCATGCCAGCCTCTCGTTCAATACGAGGAGGAACAGCTGCCGCTGCTATGTCTGCATGGGTAATTCCGTGGGCACCATCGACCTGGTGATGAAATACCTGGGGAAGGATTTCCTGTCGGCTTGCCGATGGCTCGCGGAGGTGAATGGGGTTTATCTGGAAGATGGCAGGAAGAGAGAGGGGGCTTTCTCTTCTCTTTCCTCCGAAGCCTCTTCTGGCGGTGGCTCTCATTCGGAAAAGGATTCCGGTGGCTCTCATTCGGGAAAGGATTCCGGTGGCTCTCATTCGGGA